>Ga0209272_10002132_pt1 | contig 11413 bp, 7 predicted proteins | sample tdDd002_FD_187125 | JGI IMG/M metagenome (GOLD analysis project Ga0209272, IMG submission 187125) | Marine sediment microbial communities from the Atlantic coast under amendment with organic carbon and nitrate - tdDd00.2 (SPAdes)... | ecosystem: Environmental > Aquatic > Marine > Coastal >... | reverse complement strand
ACCGTCTTCAAGCTGGATGATTGCTTTACCCGGCAAGAAGTACTGTGCTGGCATCTCGGTGCCGGCGATCATTACATCATTACCGTTTTCATCAACTAGCTTAACTGTCGGACGCATGTCTTTACCTGCACCGGTACGCTCTGCAGCGTCAAGTACAGTAATCATAGACAGACCCGTTAGCTCATCAGTCTGACGAGAAATCGTTACGCCATCAATCAGGTCAACAAACTGAGCACGACCTGCCACTTCCGTGATGATTGGCATTGTGTGCGGGTCCCAGTTAGCGATAACTTCGCCAGCTTTAACTTCCGCAGCATCACCTTTAGTCAGGTGCGAGCCGTATGGCAGTTTGTAGTTCTCTTTGGTACGACCGAACTCATCGATAACGCTCATTTCTGACGCACGAGAAGTGATAACTAGCTTGCCTTCGTTGTTAGTAACAAACTTGGCATTGTGTAGTTTCATCGAACCGTTGTTCTTAACCTGGATGCTGTTTTCTGCAGCTGCTGCAGATGCCGCACCACCGATGTGGAACGTACGCATCGTAAGCTGTGTACCCGGTTCACCGATTGACTGAGCAGCAACAACACCCACTGCCTCGCCTTGGTTAACCAAGTGACCACGAGCCAGGTCACGACCGTAACAGAACTTACAACAACCGAAGTCATTCTCACAGGTTACAACCGAACGTACTTTCACCTGGTCAACTGAGTTCTCTTCCAGGATGTCACACCACTTCTCATCAAGAAGCGTGTTACGTGGAGCAAGAACCTCGTTAGTACCTGGCTTGATAACGTCTTCAGCAACAACACGACCAAGAACACGATCACCTAGTTGCTCTTTAACATCACCACCTTCGACTAGCGGCATCATTGTGATACCAGCGTGTGTACCACAATCATCCGTTGTGATAACCACATCCTGCGCAACATCTACCAGACGACGCGTCAGGTAACCGGAGTTAGCTGTCTTAAGTGCTGTATCGGCAAGACCCTTACGAGCACCGTGAGTAGAGATGAAGTACTGGAGTACGTTCAGACCTTCACGGAAGTTCGCAGTGATCGGCGTTTCGATGATGGAGCCATCCGGCTTAGCCATCAGACCACGCATACCAGCAAGCTGACGGATCTGAGCTGCAGAACCACGAGCTCCGGAGTCGGCCATCATGTATACGCTGTTGAACGATTTCTGCTGTTCTTCTTCACCGTCACGGTTAATCACAGTGTCGAAAGACAGGTTATCCATCATCGCTTTAGCAACCTGCTCGTTGGCCGTTGCCCAGATATCGATAACTTTGTTGTAACGTTCGCCAGCAGTCACAAGACCAGACTGGAACTGCTCCTGAATTTCAGCAACCTCTGCTTCAGCTTCAGCGATCTTGGTGTATTTCGCTTCTGGTACAACCATATCGTCGATACCAACAGAAACACCAGACAGTGCCGCGTAAGCAAAACCTGTGTACATGATTTGGTCAGCAAAGACGACTGTGTCTTTCATACCCAATTCACGGTAACAAGTGTTAAGCAGTTTAGAAATTTGCTTCTTACCCAGAGCTTCAGTGTTTACCAAGCTGTATGAAAGACCTTTTGGTACGATCGTCCATAGCATTGCACGGCCCACAGTCGTATCAACAAGCTTAGTATCAGCAACTAGGTTGCCTTGCTCGTCATAGCGATGCTCTGTGATCCGTACTTTAACGCGAGCATGTAGCTCTGCGCTCTTAGTACGGTATGCTTTCTCTGCCTCGGCAGGTCCAGCAAGGTACATGCCTTCACCCTTCGCGTTGATTTTCTCACGCGTCATGTAGTAAAGACCCAATACAACATCCTGAGAAGGAACGATGATTGGATCACCAGACGCTGGCGATAGGATGTTGTTGGTAGACATCATCAGTGCACGTGCTTCTAGCTGTGCTTCCAGAGTTAGAGGTACGTGTACCGCCATCTGGTCACCATCGAAGTCGGCGTTGTATGCCGCACACACTAGTGGGTGAAGCTGAATCGCTTTACCTTCGATAAGTACTGGTTCAAATGCCTGAATACCTAGACGGTGCAATGTTGGTGCACGGTTAAGCATTACCGGGTGTTCGCGGATCACTTCGTCTAGGATATCCCAAACAACCGCTTCTTCGCGCTCAACCATCTTCTTGGCAGCTTTGATCGTTGTCGCAAGACCACGAGTCTCTAGCTTGCCATAGATGAATGGCTTAAATAGCTCAAGTGCCATCTTCTTAGGAAGACCACACTGATGCAGGCGTAGGTATGGACCTACAGTGATAACAGAACGACCAGAGTAGTCTACACGCTTACCAAGAAGGTTCTGACGGAAACGACCCTGCTTACCTTTGATCATGTCAGCCAAAGATTTCAGAGGACGCTTGTTAGAACCCGTGATAGCGCGACCACGGCGACCGTTATCAAGCAATGCATCAACAGATTCCTGAAGCATACGTTTTTCGTTACGTACGATAATATCAGGAGCTGCAAGATCCAGTAGACGCTTCAGACGGTTGTTACGGTTGATTACGCGACGGTACAGATCATTCAGATCTGATGTTGCGAAACGACCACCATCTAGCGGTACCAGCGGACGTAGATCCGGTGGTAGTACTGGTAGCACAGACAGGATCATCCACTCTGGGTTGTTACCTGACTGTAGGAATGCTTCTACAAGCTTAAGACGCTTGGTTAGTTTCTTACGCTTGGTTTCAGAGTTAGTTTCTTCTAGCTCTTCGCGCATTAGCTCGATTTCAGCATTTAGGTCCATATTGCCTAAAAGTGCTTTAACCGCTTCTGCACCCATCTTAGCGTCGAACTCGTCGCCCCACTCTTCAAGTGCATCCAGGTACTGCTCTTCAGAAAGCAGCTGGCTACGCTCAAGGTTGGTCATACCTGGTTCGATTACTACGTAAGATTCGAAGTAAAGTACACGCTCGATGTCACGCAGCGGCATGTCCATTAACAGACCGATACGAGATGGCAGTGACTTAAGGAACCAGATGTGGGCAACAGGTGAAGCTAGCTCGATGTGACCCATACGCTCACGACGTACTTTGGTCTGAGTAACTTCAACACCACATTTTTCACAGATAACACCACGGTGCTTCAGGCGTTTGTACTTGCCACAAAGACACTCGTAGTCTTTTACCGGGCCAAAGATACGTGCACAGAATAGACCGTCACGCTCAGGCTTAAAAGTACGGTAGTTGATGGTTTCTGGCTTTTTAACTTCACCAAAAGACCATGAACGGATCATGTCAGGTGAAGCAAGACCGATTTTGATTGCATCAAATTCTTCAGTCTTGTGTTGTGCTTTCAGAAACTTAAGTAAGTCTTTCACATTTGGCTCCTGTGAGGAGTTGACCCATAAAGGCGCCAGTCTGCTGGCGCCTTCATATTTATACCGGAGTAACGATTAAATCTTGGTGCAAACCGAGGCTTATTCGTCTTCCAGCTCGATGTTGATACCCAACGAGCGGATTTCTTTCAACAATACGTTGAAAGATTCCGGCATACCAGGTTCCATACGATGGTCGCCATCGACGATGTTTTTATACATCTTCGTACGGCCGTTAACGTCATCCGACTTAACAGTTAGCATTTCCTGTAGAGTGTAAGCGGCGCCATATGCTTCTAGCGCCCATACTTCCATCTCACCGAAACGCTGACCACCGAACTGAGCTTTACCACCCAGCGGCTGCTGAGTAACAAGGCTGTAAGAACCGGTAGAACGGGCATGCATCTTGTCATCAACCAAGTGGTTTAGTTTCAGCATATACATGTAACCAACAGTTACAGGACGCTCAAACATGTCACCGGTGCGACCGTCAAACAATTTCAACTGACCAGACTCAGGTAGATCACCTAGCTTCAACAGTTCTTTGATAGATGACTCAGGAGCACCATCAAATACTGGTGTTGCAATAGGTAGACCTGCACGTAAGTTCTTAACGAGTGTATGAACCTGATCATCAGACAATTCAGCAATGTCTACTTTCTGGCGAGTATCGCCCAGATCGTAAACTTTTTGCAGGAAGTTACGGAACTTATGCAATTCCTGCTGCTGCTTCAGCATCTCGTTTAGTTTGTCACCGATACCTTTCGCTGCAAGACCCAAGTGAGTCTCCAGGATCTGACCGATGTTCATACGAGAAGGTACACCCAGTGGGTTTAGTACGATATCAACTGTCTGACCTTTCTCATCGTACGGCATGTCTTCAACAGGGTTGATCTTAGAGATTACACCTTTGTTACCGTGACGACCCGCCATCTTATCACCAGGCTGAATGCGACGCTTAACGGCTAGGTATACTTTAACAATCTTAAGTACGCCCGGCGCTAGGTCATCACCCTGTGTGATCTTACGACGTTTAGTTTCAAACTTCTTATCGAACTCAGCTTTCAGTTCATCATACTGCTCTGCAAGCTGTTCCAGCTGGTTTTGCTGACCTTCGTCATCAAGTGTCTGTGCAAACAGTCTCTCTCGGTCCATCGAAGCAATCTTGTCTTCGCTGTAACCGGCAGAAAGCAGAAGCGTACGAACACGAGCAAGAAGACCACCCTCAAGGATCTGGAATTCTTCTGTGATGTCTTTCTTCGCTTCTTTCAGCTGCATCTCTTCAATTTCAAGCGCACGCTTGTCTTTTTCTACGCCATCGCGGGTAAATACCTGAACGTCGATGATCGTACCAGACACTGAGTTTGGTACACGTAGTGAAGAGTCTTTAACATCAGATGCTTTTTCACCAAAGATAGCACGTAGTAGCTTCTCTTCAGGTGTTAGCTGAGTTTCACCCTTAGGTGTCACTTTACCAACCAGGATGTCGCCACCCTTAACTTCAGCACCAATGTAAACGATACCTGACTCATCCAGCTTAGAAAGCGCCGCTTCACCCACGTTAGGGATATCCGCAGTGATTTCTTCAGCACCCAGCTTAGTATCACGCGCCACACAAGATAGCTCTTGGATGTGGATAGTTGTCAGGCGATCTTCCTGTACAACACGCTCAGAAACTAGGATGGAATCCTCGAAGTTGTAACCGTTCCAAGGCATGAACGCGATACGCATGTTCTGACCAAGTGCTAGCTCACCAAGGTCTGTTGATGGACCATCAGCAAGAACATCACCGCGAGCAACAGGTTCACCCGGCATCACAGTAGGACGCTGGTTGATACATGTGTTCTGGTTAGAACGGGTGTACTTAGTCAGGTTGTAGATATCGATACCGGCTTCGCCTGGTACCAGCTCGCTTTCGTTAACTTTAACAACGATACGAGATGCATCAACTGACTGTACCTGACCGCCACGCTTAGCTACGGCTGTTACACCGGAGTCAACCGCTACGTTACGTTCGATACCTGTACCAACTAGCGGCTTGTCAGCACGCAGTGTCGGAACAGCCTGACGCTGCATGTTCGCACCCATAAGGGCACGGTTAGCATCATCGTGCTCTAGGAATGGGATCAGAGATGCCGCCACCGATACAACCTGGTTGGTTGCAACGTCCATGTACTGTACATGGTCACGAGGGTGCAGACCTGAGTCACCTTTCTGGCGAGCTGTGATCAGTTCGTCAGCAAAAGAACCGTCTTCGTTAAGCGCGGCATTCGCCTGTGCAATAACGTATTGACCTTCTTCGATTGCAGACAGGTATTCAATTTGTTCGGTAACTTTACCATCAACCACTTTACGGTAAGGCGTTTCTAGGAAACCGTATGGGTTACACTGAGCAAACGCTGAAAGTGAGTTGATTAGACCGATGTTTGGACCTTCAGGCGTTTCGATTGGACATAGACGACCGTAGTGAGTCGCGTGTACATCTCGAACCTCAAAGCCAGCACGCTCACGAGTCAGACCACCTGGACCAAGCGCCGAAATACGACGTTTGTGAGTAACTTCTGACAGTGGGTTGTTCTGGTCCATAAACTGAGACAGCTGAGAAGAGCCAAAGAACTCTTTTACTGCCGCAGAAATTGGCTTCGCATTGATTAGGTCCTGAGGCATGATTGCATCAAGATCGCCTAGGCTTAGACGCTCTTTAACAGCACGCTCAACACGAACTAGACCAACACGGAACTGGTTTTCAGCCATTTCACCAACTGAACGAATACGACGGTTACCAAGGTGGTCGATATCATCAACTTCACCACGGCCGTTACGGATCTCGATCAGCTTCTTCATCACTTCGATAATATCGCTGTGATCAAGGATGCCTGAACCAGTTGTCTCATCACGAAGAAGAGAGCTGTTGAACTTCATTCGACCAACTGCAGATAGATCGTAACGATCTTCTGAGAAGAACAAGCTTTCAAAAAGCTGCTCTGCTGCTTCACGCGTTGGTGGCTCACCAGGACGCATCATACGGTAGATTTCAACTAGCGCACTCAGGCGGTCAGTCGTGCTGTCGACACGAATAGTGTCAGACATGTACGGACCGTAATCCAGGTCATTGGTGAACAGAACTTCTAGTGACTTGTGACCCGCTTGAGAAAGCAGAGCCAGAGTTTCTAGGCTTAGTTCTTGGTTCGCAGCTGCAATTAGCTCGCCAGTTTCCTCGTTCACGTAATCACGTGATGCGATTTTACCAACGATGTATTCAACAGGTACTTCAATGTGATCAACACCGTCTTTGCCAAGCTGGCGAATATGACGGGCTGTAATACGACGACCTTGCTCTACGTATAGCTTACCGTTCGCTTCAATGTTGAAGCTTGCAGTTTCGCCACGCAGACGGTCAGGCACAAGTTCCATAACCAGAGACTTGCCTTGAACTTCGAAGTTTACCTTCTCGAAGAACATGCCAAGAATTTGCTCGGTTGTGTAACCTAGTGCACGTAGAATAATTGAAGCTGGTAGCTTACGACGACGGTCGATACGTACGAATACGTTATCCTTAGGATCAAACTCGAAATCCAACCATGAACCACGGTATGGGATTACGCGTGCGTTATATAGCACTTTACCTGAGGAGTGGGTTTTACCCTTATCGCTGTCGAAGAAGACACCCGGGCTACGGTGCAGCTGGGATACGATAACCCTCTCGGTACCGTTAATAACGAATGTACCGTTATCTGTCATGAGCGGAATTTCGCCCATGTAAACTTCTTGTTCTTTGATGTCTTTTACGGTGCCAGCTGGCGCATCTTTGTCATACATGACAAGACGTAGCTTCACACGCAATGGTGCAGAGTATGTTACGCCACGAATCTGACATTCTTTAACATCGAAGACCGGCTCACCGAGACGATAGCTAACGTATTGCAGCTCGGAATTGCCGTTATAGCTCTGAATTGGAAAAACAGAACGAAAGGCAGCTTCTAGGCCATAGTGCCCTTCCGGATCCTGCTCGATGAACTTTTTAAAAGACTCAAGCTGGATCGACAGCAAGTATGGTATGTCCAACACTTGTGGACGCTTACCAAAATCCTTACGGATACGCTTTTTCTCGGTATAAGAGTAAACCATAGGTTCCTCAGATCGCTGATAAGTGATCCAAACTGCTCAAAACGAGGAGCAGTGACTAATAACACTGTTTATTGTAGGAACAGCCCTAATGATCAGAGCTATTTTTTGCACAGCTAGTGGTTGCAAAACAATGTGAAAAACACCACTACCCTACAGCGCAAAAAGGCCGGTGGCAATTAGCCACCAGCCATTAGCCTTTTCAGGCTAAGAAATTAAGTAATAATTACTTAATTTCAACAGAAGCACCAACTTCTTCTAGCTGAGCTTTAAGAGCTTCAGCTTCAGCTTTGTCAACGCCTTCTTTAAGAGGTGCTGGAGCGCCGTCTACAAGGCCCTTAGCTTCTTTAAGACCTAGGCCAGTTGCGCCACGTACAGCTTTGATAACTTGTACTTTCTGTGAACCAGCAGCTGTTAGGATTACGTCAAACTCAGTTTGCTCTTCAGCAGCTTCTGCTGCTGCGCCGCCTGCTACAACTGCAGCTGCAGCAGTAACACCGAATTTTTCTTCCATAGCTTCGATAAGCTCAACAACTTGCATTACAGACATTTCTGCAACTGCGTCTAGGATTTGCTCGTTAGTGATAGACATAACAATTCTCTTTGAAATCAACAATTAATTTAATATAGCGTTCAGATAAAGCGAGGCAATTAAGCCGCTGCTTCTTCTTTCTGATCGCGTACAGCTGCGATAGTACGTACCAGCTTGCCAGCTGAAGCTTCTTTCATGCACATCATTAGGCGTGCAATCGCTTCGTCGTAAGTTGGTAGTGTCGCAAGAATTTCTGCGTCAGCAACAGCGCCTTCGAATGCGGCTGCTTTGATCTCGAAATCTTTGTTCTCTTTAGCGAAGTCTTTGAAAAGACGCGCTGCAGCACCTGGGTGCTCGTTAGAGAAACCGATCAGTGACGGACCAACAAAAACGTCTTGTAGACATTCAAAATCAGTACCTTCAACTGCACGGCGTGCTAGTGTGTTACGAACAACTTTCAGGTAAACGCCGTTTTCACGAGCTTGTTTACGTAGAGAAGTCATCGCATCAACTGCAACGCCACGAGAGTCAGCAACAACTGCAGACAGGGCACCATTGGCAGCTTCGTTGACTTCAGCAACAATTGCTTTTTTGTCTTGAAGATTTAATGCCATTGGAATAGCTCCTGGATTTTAGCTGGGTTTCCCCAGTCAGTACACCACTCACTGCCAGTATGACAGGAGAGTATTTACGGCGCAGATCCAAGAATGATTTACATCAATCATGTTCTGGCACCGTCTACGTAGGTAATATTAAGTTCCTAAGAACGCCTACGGTCTTGGACGAAGGCTAATTAACAAGCAATTAGCCTCAGCCATGAATTTGTGAACGCCAAATTATACACTAACCTGGCATTTCTGCAAATTATTGTGTGCTAGTTTCCAGAGTGTTCTGGTCTAGCGCAACACCTGCACCCATAGTGGTGGAGATGCTTACTTTCTTGATGAAAGTACCTTTAGCAGAAGAAGGCTTCGCTTTCTTCAGAGCAACTAGAAGTGCTTCTAGGTTCTCTTTAAGGTTTGCTGCGTCAAAATCCACTTTACCGATAGTAGTGTGGATGATGCCGTTCTTGTCGTTACGGTAACGAACCTGACCAGCTTTAGCATTCTTAACTGCTTGAGCAACGTTAGGAGTTACAGTACCAACTTTAGGGTTTGGCATCAGACCGCGTGGACCAAGAATAGTACCAAGCTGACCTACAACGCGCATTGCATCTGGAGATGCGATAACAACGTCAAAGTCCATCACGCCTTTCTTAACTTGATCAGCAAGTTCTTCCATACCTACTAGGTCAGCGCCAGCTTCTTTAGCAGCTTCTGCGTTTGCACCTTGAGTGAACACAGCAACACGGATATCACGACCAGTACCGTGTGGTAGCACAGTTGCGCCACGAACGTTCTGATCTGATTTACGTGCATCAATGCCAAGGTTAACAGCAACGTCAACACTTTCAGTAAATTTAGCAGTAGCTAGTTCTTTAAGAAGAGCAACAGCTTCGTTGATTTCGTACTCTTTAGTAACATCAACTTTGTCACGGATAACGCGCATGCGCTTAGTCAGTTTTGCCATTGTCTTAACCCTCTACCACTAGGCCCATTGAACGAGCAGTACCAGCAATCGAACGCTTCATAGCTTCGATGTCAGCACCAGTCATATCAGCCGCTTTAGTTTCAGCGATTTCCTGAACCTGAGCGTCAGTAATAGTACCAACCTTCTCAGTGTTAGGACGGCCAGAACCAGACTTAACGCCTGCTGCTTTCTTCAGAAGAACTGCTGCAGGTGGAGTCTTAGTAATGAACGTGAAAGAACGATCGTTATATACAGTGATAACAACTGGAGTCGGTAGACCTTTCTCGATTGAGTCAGTCTTAGCGTTGAACGCTTTACAGAATTCCATGATGTTTACACCGTGCTGACCAAGAGCTGGACCAACCGGTGGACTTGGGTTTGCTGCACCAGCTGCAACTTGCAGCTTGATGTAAGCTTCTACTTTTTTAGCCATTGCTATATACCTAAATTTGGGTTCAAACGTCTATTTCTGAAAAATAGACTCCCCGTCTAACGAAAGGGCGCGAAATTATAGTCTAATTTCACACCCCTGACAATAAAAGCTGATTAATTATTGATCAGCTTTTCTCAACCTGACCGAATTCAAGCTCTACTGGTGTAGCACGGCCGAAGATTGATACAGAAACCTTAACACGGCTCTTATCGTAATCGACTTGTTCAACCACACCGTTAAAGTCTGCAAACGGACCATCGGTAACACGGACAACTTCACCCGGCTCAAACACAGTTTTGTGAACTGGTGACTCACTCGCCTGCTGAAGACGGTTAAGAATGGCATCCGCTTCTTTATCAGAGATAGGAGCTGGACGGTCCGAAGTACCGCCGATGAACCCCATTACACGAGGGATACTACGTACCAGATGCCATGTCTCATCATTCATCACCATCTGTACAAGCACATAACCAGGGAAGAACTTACGTTCACTCTTACGGCGCTGTCCTGCACGCATCTCAACCACTTCCTCAGTCGGTACTAAGACCTCATCAAAATAGTCTTCCATGCTATGCATTTTGATATGCTCACGTAGTGATTGCGCTACACGACCTTCAAAACCTGAAAAGGCCTGTACTACATACCATCGTTTTTTTGGAGCTTCGCTCATGAACTCTTACCTCACACACCGGTAACTAGGCGGACTAAACGGACCATGATGCCGTCGATACCCCACAAGGCTAACGCCATAATGACAGTGACAGCTAAAACGATAAAGGTTGTCTGCGTAGCTTCCTGACGAGTAGGCCATACTACCTTGCGGACTTCCATGCGCGATTCACGGGCAAACGTAATCGCGGTTTTACCTTTTGCTGTAAGTGCGGCAATACCACCAGCCACAGCCACAAGGGCTACAACTGCTGCTGCACGCAACACTACAGAAACATCACTGTACAGGTAATTACCAACCACAGCGGCAGCTAGCAAAGCAAATATAGCGACCCATTTTAGGCCATCCATACTGCTAGAGCTGCTTTGGTTTTCGGCATTCGCTTTCATACAACCAACCTGTAACTAGTCTCAATATAGACGAAAATAACCCCGCAAGTGCGAGGCCATAAATGAAGGAAAGCACTAAAGCTTTAATTACATATATAAAACTTCATCTCAATGATCTTTAATTCTGCATTTCTGATCAAAAAACACACCAATCAAAATTCAAACGCAGAAAAAGGGCATCAAATGATGCCCTTTTTGGTACCGTGTCGTCAAATATTATTCAACGATTGTTGCAACAACACCAGCACCAACTGTACGGCCACCTTCACGGATAGCGAAGCGTAGACCTTCGTCCATTGCGATTGGGCAGATTAGTGTAACAGTCATAGAGATGTTATCACCAGGCATTACCATTTCAA
>Ga0209272_10002131_pt1 | contig 11418 bp, 10 predicted proteins | sample tdDd002_FD_187125 | JGI IMG/M metagenome (GOLD analysis project Ga0209272, IMG submission 187125) | Marine sediment microbial communities from the Atlantic coast under amendment with organic carbon and nitrate - tdDd00.2 (SPAdes)... | ecosystem: Environmental > Aquatic > Marine > Coastal >... | reverse complement strand
AGGCATCTTCTTTCTTAGATACAATTCAAAAAAAATTAAACGCCTAATTAATTCTTACACCAACCCTATTCTCCTTATCAACCCAATGAAAGACTATTATCTACCCTGTGATAGTTAAAAGAAGTCATTAGTCAAAACGGCTGAAACAACTGACATTTTTTATGATATAAATTGTAAATTAAGTAATGAGTGCATCAGGTACCACTCATTAACTCCTTTTGATTTATCTCATGAAATATTTCCTTACCATATTAATTACTTTCATAGGCATGCAAAACATCAATGCAAGTAATCAATACATGAATACAGAGGATCATGAAAATATCACCAACACTGTTGAGAACCTACATAAAATATTAAATAACGCAAACAACCCTTATGTAATGGTCGTTGCTCATAGAGGTAGCTTGACAAGTGCACCTGAAAATTCATTACAAGCCATAAAAAATGCCATTGCAACAGGTGCTGACATGGTTGAACTGGATGTGCGATTTACCAAAGATAGAATACCGGTATTAATGCATGATGAAACTATTGATCGTACCACCACTGGAAAGGGCAAATTATCGAAATGGAATTTTGATGAATTAAATAAACTTTTCCTGACAGATATAAATGGTGACGTAACGTCTCATAAAATCCCAAGTCTAGAGGAAGTTCTCCTACTTTCAAGAGGGAAAATATTACTCAATCTAGACAAATGCACAAAGCACCTAGATAGAATCTCTGAATATCTAAAGAAAACAAATACTCAGAATCAAGTTATAATCAAAAAACGAAAAGATTTCTATAAAATTCGATTACATAAAAGATGTTCAAAAAGACAAGTCATTTACATTCCAAAAATTAAAAACAACAATAAAAGATTAAAGCGATTGACTCAAAAATTCATTCTTACAAATAAACCTCCCGCTTTTGATATAAATATCTCAAAGAAAGATTCAAGTTTACTTCCATATATTAGGCAAATAAAAAATAATTCCTGTCGAATTTGGGTCAGTACAACCGAAGTTGAAAATGTTAGAAATTACAAGCATCTAACAATAAATCCAAGCCCAGAATTTAAATGGGATTGGGCTCTAAAAATTGGTGCCAATATCATAATAACAGATGAACCTGCATTACTTATTGATTACTTAAAAGATAAAGGCTTAAGAAAAAGAACGATTCAAGGTATTTAAATATTCACTTTCCCAATTTTAATAAAAAAATTACCTTTATTTTCGGGACGTAAATAAGAACAAGTACTGAACGCATCTATCTTAATTTAAACATGGATCTTTTTAATCTCGTATTCAACACCTGGTATGGTGGCCTATCCTTAATGATTCTCTGCTCCATAATAATTGCTAAATCATGCAATATATTTGAGGTTGCAACTGACTATTTAGGTCGAAATATGAGTGAAGGTGTAAAAGGTGCTTCCTTAAATGCTATCGGATCATCAATTCCCGAACTATTAACAACAGTCTTTTTTCTCGTATTCGCTTCACATGCCAATCTTGCACGAGATTTAGCAGCAAGCATTGGAGGTAATACTGGCTCAGCTATATTTAATAGCATAGCTATCCCTATGTTAGTTATTGGGACGGTTTTAGCAACAGTGCCAGGGGTGGTTGGATTAAAAATCAGTAAAAAAGTTATTCTTAGAGATGGTCTATTCCTGATAGCTGCTGAAGTTCTACTCATCATCTTACTATCCAGTAAATATATCACCCATTGGCATGGCTGGGCATTCACTCTTTTCTATCTTGTTTACCTGGCATTCACTATGCTATCAATGAAAAAAGGTGAGAAAATAGAACCACAGGTCACAAATGAAAAAGAAGATGGTAAATACCTTAAATATGTATTAAAGGCTAATAAAGGCAGAAAACGCAGAAGCTGGTTACTATTGGTTGGTTCAACACTGATCATAGCAGCAGCTTGTGCAGGACTTGTTGAAGGCTGTAAAGCCATCTCCGACTCTTTAGAAATAAATCCTCTTTTTGTCGCCTTAATTTTGATTGCTGCCGCCAGTAGTGTTCCTGACACAATTATATCAATTCGGGATGCTAAAAAAGGGAACTACGATGACTCTCTGGCTAATATTTTAGGATCAAATATTTTTGACATTTCAATTAGCCTGGGTCTACCTCTTGCCTTGTTTCTACTATTTACTGGTCAAAAGATTGAATTTGTTGAAGCTGGATCAACACTAGTCGATATTCGACTCGTATTATTAATAGTCACCTTATTAACTATTGTAATCTTCTACTTTAGTACAGTCTTAAGAAAACGCCATGTGGCTTTTTTAGGTATACTTTATGCCCTATTTATACTGTATGCCATAGGTGCAGCTGAATATTACGCTGGTAGCGATTCATTTCTTGCACAAACAGCTGGATCCTTTATTCAATACCTGAGACAGCCAGGTGGTATAGGAGAATACCTCCAGTTAATAGCTAATTATTTCACCTCAGGCTGGTAAAAGTTTTTGTTTATATTAACTATCCATCTAACTTTAAATCACATTCAACTCTCTAATTCATCACATCATGTTTAGCTCTTTTGAAGTCATTTATAAATTTTCTTTACAATTGTTATTGAGTTTCTGGATTCTAGTTTGGTCCATCTGTTCATGGTATGGTGTTGAATTGGCTTTCGGTATTAGCGTTTGGCAAATACCGACTACCATAATTGGAACTCTTCTGGCTGTTATATCCGGTGTTTATTTCTACACCATCCTCTCTATTCCTTATAAGCTCTCAAGAAAATTTGATATTATAAAAGATAAAGTCGCTCTCGAATCATATACGCGTTGTGAAGATTTTCAGAAAGAGGTGGCTGATTTCATTATCGACTTTTTTAATTATCCTGGAGCAAATGTTATTGGAGGTAGCTTCCACTTTAAGGATTGCCATAAATATGAATTTAATACTGGAGAAGATATCAATAAATTTAAGTCTAACTCGGTTACAAAGCATAAACTTAAATCAGGAAAAAGAGCCATTTATATCCCTATCATGATTGCTGAACACAATTTAGGAGATATGTTACTTATAATGGAAGGTAAAACCTTACCTCTTTTCAAAAGTATAATGATCGATTTCGAAAATTACTTTCTTGATGACCAACTCTACCATGTACTAAATTCAGTGTCTAGAAATCAATCCAAATAATACAAAACCAGTATCCCTATTATATTTCAAAGAAATTTCACAAGCTATCACTGCTAGAAATAAGGCTCTTAAGTTTAATTAACATTATTTCATCATAATAATTCCATCCAAAGCCTTTCTTTATTGAGAAATTATACCTACTTTCAGTGTATAAAGATTAATCAAATAGGCTATTCCAAGCCACCTGTGCACATTTATCACTGATCAGTTACTATTTAACGAAATATTAACTCATGCTCTCTTGAGCAATAAAATATAGGAGGAATTGTGATGAATATGAAGATGCAATCCGTAGGTTTTAAAGCAGATAAGAAACTTGAAGCTTTTATCAATCAGAAGTTGAGTAAACTAAATAAATTCGACAATAATATTAGTGATTATAACGTCACTTTAAATATTGAAAATTCAGATCCTAAGGCTAATAAAGTTGTAGAAGTTAAAGTAAATGTTCCAGGAAATGAACTTTTTGCGAAAAAACAATCTAATTCATTTGAAGCAGCTGCAGAACTTGTTGCTGATGCCTTAAGAATTCAGATTCTAAAAAATAAGGAGAAATAATCTCCAGATCTATTAAAATGAAGCCCTGTTACAAATTGTAACAGGGCTTTTTTTTAGTCTTCAAAATTGATTGCATTGTGGGATCCATCACAATAAGGTTTATTCTTAGATGTACCGCAACGACAAAAATAGATTTCACCTGATTTCATTTCTCTCTGTCCATCTGTATTTACCAAGGTTATCGGACCTTCAATCATTAAAGGACCTTTTGTCATCACCCTTACCTTCAATCCAGATTCAAGAGCAATTGGTCTTTCTCTTTCTTCCTTCTCGGGCATATTCACATAAAATGACAATGCTTTTGTAGGGCACTTTTGAACCTGTTGCATTATTTCTTCCTTACTAGCTGCATCAATTTTTATCCAAGGTTGTGTTCCTGGTTGAAAAACTGATGCTAATCCTTTTGAACATTCTTCCGAATGAATACATAAATCAGCCTTATATACGACAGTAATTTCGCCATTACTGTATTCCTTTTTACTATTTTTCATGACAGTAATCTCTTAAAATTTATCCAACAAAACGCCTAATTCATAATTTAACACTTTAAAATGAAAAATTTACTATTTTTTTTACGAGCTAAAACATTAAACTAAAAAGCTCATTCTTAAAACACTAGGAAATCCGGGACTTACAGAACTTTAAAAACTTAGAATTTCTTTAAAGAAAGTATTTGCAGGTGTCATAATTTGTTCTACTTTTGTCGTCAGACAAGGCAAAAAAGACAGAACATTGACTTGTTGACAGACGGGTGTAGCTCAGTTGGCAGAGCACTGGTCTCCAAAACCAGGTGTCGGGAGTTCGAGTCTCTCCACCCGTGCAAAAAGAAAGCCTTTCGAATATGATTCGAAAGGCTTTTTTTATACGCGTAATTTTATTGATATTATTCGGCAAGCATATTATGAAAAGCTTCTGCACAACGCTCACCATCCATGGCAGCTGATACAATTCCTCCAGCATAACCCGCTCCTTCACCGCAAGGGAATAAACCTGAAACATGAACATGCTGTAATGATTTATTATCTCGAGGAATTCTAACAGGAGAAGACGTTCTAGACTCGACTGCTAATATAACAGCCTCATTGGTAAGAAAGCCCTTAGATTTGTTTCCAAAAGCCTTAAATCCATCCTGAAGGCGATATCGAATATGCTTAGGTAACCATTCATGAAGATCTGAACTTTTTAGCCCTGGTTGATATGATGATACTGGAAGTTCAGAGCTATGAATACCCTTTACAAAATCGCACATTCTTTGAGCTGGAGCTGTCAAATTAGAGCCTCCTTTTTCGAATGCCAATTTTTCAATACTCTCTTGAAACTTCAAACCTGCCAATGAACCATGCTCCTTAAATTCGATAAGATCCTCTTCCATTACTTCTACGGCCATCCCCGAATTCGCAAAAGCCGTATTTCTTCTCGAAGATGACATGCCATTTACAACCTGTTGATTATCTCCTGTTGCTGCAGGAACAATGACACCACCTGGACACATACAAAAAGAATACACACCCCTACCGTCAACCTGATTGACAAAGCTGTAACTAGCCGCAGGCAAGTACTCTCCACGCCCTTGCGGATTGTGATATTGAATCTGATCAATTAGATTTTGAGGATGCTCTATACGAACTCCCATGGCAAATGTCTTGGCTTCAAGTGCAACCTTTTGGGAATCCAACAGGTAATAAATATCACGAGCAGAGTGACCGGTTGCTAATATGACCGCTTCAGCCATAAGCTCATCACCAGACTCAAGTCCAACACCCAAAATCTTATTATCCTTAAGGATTAAACGATTCACCTTTGTTGAAAAGTGCACTTCACCACCTGCCTGAATAATACTTTCTCTTATTCGAACAATTACTTTAGGCAGTACATCCGTTCCAATATGAGGGTGAGCATCAATTAAAATATCTTCCTGAGCTCCGTGAAAGTGCAAAACTTCAAGTATCTTCTTTAGATTACCACGTTTTTTTGAACGCGTATATAATTTCCCATCAGAAAACGTTCCAGCTCCACCTTCTCCAAAACTATAGTTAGAATCAGGATCAATCACTTTATTCTTATGAATTGCAGCCAAATCTTTCTTCCTATCCTCAACACGCTTCCCACGCTCTAAAACAATTGGGCAATATCCCAATTCAATTAACCTCAAGGCCGCAAACAAGCCAGCAGGTCCGGCTCCAACAACAATTACTTTCTTTTTGTCTGATACATTTGAATAAGTAAAATCTGAAAGTTTCAAATCAGGGAAAGCTTCATCATAAGCGACTCGAAATCGCATATTTATTTTAATATTTCTTTGTCTGGCATCTATTGAACGACGCAATATTTGAATTCCAGTTATCCTGTCGCTATTTATTTTCAAACTCTTAGCTATAGGGAATTTGTAATACGTCTCATCGGAAGCATCACGTGGACTTAAAACCAAATTAATTTCGGTAAGCATATAAATATGTAAAAAGGTGTGTGTTTACTCAAAATGAAACGAAAGTGTCACCACTTTCGAACTCATTCTGTTAATAGAATGTGTATAAAAATCTTCATCTGGATTCTCTGGATCAAGCTTATGATTCAAAATATCCTGCAAACCAAGAGAGAATTTTAACTCCGTAGCGAACTTGAAATAGGGTAAATAAAAGTCTATTCCAGCTCCCAATTCCAGACAAAAATAGTTTGGCTTTAAACTAACCATGACATTATCTTCCGGATCCAAGTGACTGGGTGCCTGCACATCCATCTTATAACTAAAACCGCCAACCAGGTAAGGTCTATAATTATCAAGCCTTTTTGCCCGATACTTAAGTAAAAAAGGAAGGTTTATGACAACGCTCTCAAGTGTTGTTTCCAATGGTGGAGTAGCTAAATCGGAATCATCTGAATATAAAATGGTACGTTCTCCAAACTCTAATCCAGGTTGAAAACGCAAGGAGAAGTTTTCATGTAGTTTCAAATCAGAAATAATACCGACTGAAAAACCCGGAGAAAAACTGACTTGTTCTACTCTATAATTGTCCTTTGCTGAATTTCGAATAGCATAATCCATCGCATTCAGTCCTAATGTAAAACCAAAATGCAGTCGCTTCTGATCAACTTTTTGGTTGTTCAAAATGCGACCAGAACGATAAATTCCTTGGGAATAAAGAGAACTGGACAAAAATAGGAGCAATAATATAATAAGTACTTTCTTCAAACTTGAATATGTTGTTTCAAATAAATAACCTGTTTAATTAAATATTATTGTTCTATTTAGTTCCAATATAGATCGAAGCAATCCCAAAACTTAACCTTTGCTCCTTCACCGTATTAAAACCACAAGATTTACATATTTGTAGAAATTTCTCCCCATCTGGGAAATTTTCTACCGATTCAGGCAAATACGTATAAGCAGATACGTCTTTTGAAACAATCCTTCCCCAAAAAGGAAGAATTTTGAAAAAGTAAAAATTATAGATTTGTTTAACAGGAAACTTACGCGGTTTTGAAAATTCTAATACAACAAGTTTTCCACCCTCGTCCAAAACTCGGTACATCTCACTAATTCCTTTTTCTAAGTTCTCGAAATTTCGAACACCAAAAGCAACCGTAATGGCATCAAATGAATTATTATCAAATTGAATATTTTCAGAATCACCTTCGAAAAGCTGAATTTTATTTTCTAATCCTTTTTTAGCAATCTTCTCACGACCAACTGCCAACATTTCTGTCGAAATATCGATACCAACAACCGAATCTGGATTCAATTTCAAAGCTGCAATAGCAAAATCACCTGTACCCGTCGCAATATCTAACATACGTTTAGGTTGATGAGAACGAAGGAGTTTGATCGCTTTTTTTCGCCATAGCTTGTCGATCCCAAGAGAAAGGAAATGATTTAAAAAATCATACTTCCTAGCTATATTATTGAACATCAGAGCAACCTGTGCTTTTTTCCCTTTATCTAAATCTTTATATGGATTGACCACTAAAATATATTTTCTTCAGGTTAATAAATTTGATTATTGAGATTCCCTAAAAAACTAGAATAGAGAAACCAAACGCAAATATATTAATTGTCAAGACAAGCCGATTACAAAACGAACTTTTATTTACACGATTATTAATCAATCAAAAGGAGAACTCAATTGAAAGTCGGTCTTATAATCATCAATAAATCCAAAAGGAATATCGTCAATACGCAACTCTCCTTTAGTCACATGCCCTAAGGTTGAAAAAGACAATCCATAAGACATCATGGCATCAATAAAATCATCTTCATTTTCCATTGATACAGAAACCACAACTCTGGACTGAGATTCTCCGAACAAGAAGGCATCCTTTCTAACTTCTGCAGGCGAGGTGATATCAAAACCAAAGCCTAATGGCATAGCTGATGCAACCAAATTGAAAAATAAACCTCCTTCGTCGACACTATGTGCTGAAACAATCAATTTTTGCTTAATGAGCTTTTGAACACAATCATTCACTTTTTTCTCTTCGTATAAAGAGAAGTAAGGGATACCTTCGGGAGCTCCTTTTCTAATAGATTGCAAATATTGCGATCCTGCAATATCGTTGTGAGATTGCCCAATAAGAAAAATCATATCACCTTTTTGTCTGAAAATATACGACGTGTGATCTTGTGGAGAATCTAACATACCCATCATACCAATCACCGGTGTTGGCTGAATAGAAATCCGATTTCCCTCAATGGTACTTTCATTATAAAAACTAACGTTACCGCCTACAACCGGGATATCGTAAAACTGACAAGCTTCAGATAAACCAGAAACAGATTCAACCAATTGTGCGTAAACTTTTTCATCTAAAAGACTACCGAAGTTCAAACAATCGTTAATAGCAATAGGTTTTCCACCTGAGCAGGTAATTCGACGTACGGCCATTGCCATATTAATTTGTGCACCTACAAAAGCGTTTGAATTGCAATAATTAGAGTTTCCTGAGATTGTAAAACACAATGGATTCGTGTTCTTATCATACATTACAATAGCATCTGAAGGCGAATGATTCTCCTCTATCTGATTATGCAACTGTATATGAGATTTAACACCAATATTTTTATCTTTCAATAAGTATTTAATCAACTTCCAATAATCATCGGGTTCGGGAATGCTCTCTAAAAGATCACTATGATTACTTTCGGTAGATGGAATGTATTTTCTCGATTCTTGAGGAGCTGTATACCCCATCACCAGGTCTTCAGGAAAAAACTCGGCAACCACATCATTATCATCGAAGAAGCTTAGTGTTTTATTCTCTACGATACTTCCAATTTGTGTACAAAGTACTTCTGATCTATTGAAAGCATGCCTAACCTCTTCAATTCGTTTTTGATCAACAACAATCATCATCCTCTCCTGAGTTCTGGATAACAAAACTTGTTCAACAGTAAGTTTTTCTTTTGCAAGTGGTATCTTGTTCAATTCAATATCAATACCATACTCTATTTTAGCTCCAATAGCAGAACAAGCACTTACCAATCCCGCAATATCCATATTTTCAACATGAAGCAAGGCCTCTTGCTCAGTTAATTCCAAGATCACCTTAATCATTGAACTTGATAAATCGGGATTACTTTTTGCTATAGGTCCCGTTTTATCATCAATGGCAACACCATCATTATTGGTTAAATTTCCAACAATAAATACGGCATTTCCAACGCTAATATTTTTATTTGAAATGATATGATCTTTATGCACCAGACCAGCAACCAATATGTTTACGATAGGATTACAATTGTAACAGGAATTAAAACGTATTTCACTATTGATATTTTTAACGTATTGTAAAGAAGAATAATCATAAACACCTTTTTTCACTTCTTCCATCAACCACTGTGTTCTATCCAGTATTTGATTACCAAAACGAAATGAATTCAAAGAAACAATAGGTTTAGCACCAAGTGACACGACATCGCGAATAACATCACCAACACATGTTGCTGCTCCTTCGTATGGATCGATACCCGATGGATGATTGTGGCTACCCATTTTAAAAACACAACAGAAATCATTTCCAATATCAACAGCACCAGAATTTGCTACTCCTGCTCCAACAATAACACGATCACCTTCGGTAGGTAGAGATTTCACCCATTGATAAGAACTCTTATACGAGATTCTTTCAGCCCACATGGCAGAATAAATAAGCAACTCCAACTCATTAAGTTCTCGACCTAATTTCATTGATATTGAATCTAAAATGTTTTTATAACCTTCTAGTCCTTCAGTATTATTTAATGTATTCGCCTTGTTTTTCATGTGATTATAATTTATATATTAACAGCACAAGGAAGTCACCAGATTAACTCTAAGCTAATCATAGTTCATTTCATCTGATTCCGAATTATTCTATATCAACAATTATAACTTTATTAAAACATATACTTAAAATATCAAAGCACCTACAGCCACATATCCGCCGATATAATAACACAACTGTTATCCATTGCCTGATGATTAACTAAATTTATAAAAAAATAATGAACACTGACATCAATTAGAGACATTGTTTCTAAATTTAGGGCTGAAAAAATCGAGTTCTAAACTTAATATCTGTAGAACGAGAGCGATTCACAAAAACACAACAAAACTCAGAGGATGAACAAAATAGCTTTAATAACAGGAGCTTCAGCAGGAATAGGTGAAGCTTGTGCTTTAAAATTAGCCGAAAATGGATTTGACTTAATTATTGCTGGCAGACGAAAAAAAAATCTGGAAAATCTCGCTAATAAAATTAAAAACGCCTACAGCAAAGAGGTATTATGTATTGGTCTTGATGTAAGAAACTTCGAAGAGGTCGAAAAAACAATAAATTCTTTACCCGAAAAATGGAAGAATATTGACGTCTTAGTCAACAATGCAGGCTTGGCAGTTGGAGTTTCTCCGATAGAGCAAGGTATTATAGACGATTGGGATCGTATGATCGACACCAATGTAAAAGGTCTTCTTTATGTGACACGTTGTGTAAGTCCGCTAATGGCAAGCCGAAAGAAAGGATTAATAGTAAATATTTCCTCGATTGCAGGAAAAGAAGCATATCCTGGTGGCAATGTTTATTGTGGAACTAAACATGCCGTAGAAGCGATTACAAAAGGTATGAGAATTGATTTATTACCACACAATATTAGAGTCAGTTCAATAGCTCCAGGAATGGTTGAAACTGAATTTTCACTAGTTCGTTTTAAGGGCGATGAAAATAAAGCAGAACAAGTCTATAACGGATTTGAACCACTAAAAGCTGATGATATTGCCGAAAGTTTACTGTTTATTGCAACACGTCCTGAACATGTTTCCATAAACGATATTCTTATCATGCCTTCAGCTCAAGCATCAGCAAGAGATGTAAGTCGAAAATAAAAATGACCATCTATATTTTTTAAGTATCTTTCGTTATCAATAAAATTGCATTATGAACAAATTGAGTAATTGCAACATAAAGCGTAATAAAAAGCTTCTCGTTTCTGATATAATCAAATTTTATGAAACAAGAGGCTATACATTAATTGACGCGAATGCATACGGAATGACATTGAAAAAGGGATCCTGGTGGGGAAACTTAAGCTCAACTAACCCTCTAAAATGGAGAACTATAGTTAGGCTAGATGTGATCAAAGTTGAAAAAATGGATTACGATCTTTTTGCCCAATATAAGTTTAGTTCAATGGGGCAATTTTTATCGACAAAAACAAAACTATTCTTCT
>Ga0209272_10002129_pt1 | contig 11436 bp, 10 predicted proteins | sample tdDd002_FD_187125 | JGI IMG/M metagenome (GOLD analysis project Ga0209272, IMG submission 187125) | Marine sediment microbial communities from the Atlantic coast under amendment with organic carbon and nitrate - tdDd00.2 (SPAdes)... | ecosystem: Environmental > Aquatic > Marine > Coastal >... | reverse complement strand
TGGGCTTTCACGAAGCAGTTTTAAATTATGACTCTTCAAAGGGAAGCTTTATTTCTTATGCCCAAATTGTTATTAGAAGTCGTATATTGGACGAACTTCGATCAGATAATAGACAAACCCAGAACTTTGTTTTGTATGATACAAAATTAGACGAAGAAAGTAACATATATGGGGACCTAGATAAAAGATCGATCGAAATATACGAGCAAAGAAAAATTGAGGATCAAAGAAAAGACGACATTGTAGTTTATAAAGAAGTTCTTAAAAGTTGGAATTTAACAATAGAGGATTTAGTTGCTCTTTCACCAAAGAAAAAAGCACTCTTAAGTATATATCAATCAATCGGTAGGGAGATTGCGCAAAATCAAGACCTGATGTTTAAATTGCAAGAAACCAGGCGTTTGCCTGCCAAGTATATACTACAACACTATAAAATAGATAGAAAAAAATTGGATAGAGGCAGAAAGTATATTATAGCTGTTGTAGAGTTATGGGCTGGTGATTTTGAAACCCTAAAACCATACATTAGTGGGAGGTGATTAGGATGACCGGAATTGTAATGGAGTTAAATGAAAATAGCGTTGTCGTTCTAACATCTGAGGGTGCTTTTGAAGATTGGCCACTTGAATCCCAAAGTGCTGAAATTGGACAGGAAATTGCAAAACCAGCAAAAATAACTCAAATTAGCACCAAACATGAATTCAACAGAAGTAGATTTTCAGCGATTGCAGCTTCCGTATTGATTCTCTTATCATTATCAGGATTAGGACTGAAAACTTATTATACACCTAGTGCATATATCAATGTAGATATTAATCCAAGTGTAGAGTTTACAATAAACAGGTTTCAACGAGTTATTGGGATTAGAGGTATAAATGTTGAGGGTAAGTTACTTGTTGACCAGACAACAGACGCGAGAAATAAGGAAGTAAAAAATGCGATAGGTTTATTTGTTGATGCGTCCCTAAAAGAAGGGTATCTGAATGAAAATACTAAAAATTATGTTCTTGTAACATCAACACTTATTCAAGAGTATGATGTTGATTTAAGTGAACAAAGCTTAGAAGTAAATGTACCTAAGTCAATTTTAGAAATTGATTTTGAAGTTATAGATAGTAATCAGGAAAATTATGAGAGAGCTAAAAATAAGGGTGTGTCTCCTGGAAAACAACTATTATTGGAAAGGTTAAAATCTAAAGAAAATACTGAGACTAGATTGTCAGACCAATTGTCATCAGAGTCGAATGTAGGCGATATTATTAGAGCACTTGAATCTCAATCAAACCCAATAAAAAAATCTCCAAATGACATTACAGAGCCCCAAAATCATGAGGTCCCTAAAAATCTGGATAATCTAAAAGATAGAAACAATTCGAATGGTTCAAAAAAGGATGATGAACAATTGAGTCCGCATGATTCGCCTGAACCACAAAAATTTAAGCCCAATGGTGATAATTCAAACAACACTAATAGACCTGAAAATATTAAGAAACCTGAAAGTCATAAGAAGCCAGAGGAAACAGGCAAGCCAGAAGAAACAGGCAAGCCAGAGGAAACTGGTAAACCAGAGGAAATAGGTAAGCCAAAGGAAATAGGTAAGCCAAAGGAAACAGGCAAGCCAGAAGAAACAGGCAAGCCAGAAGAAGCAGGCAAGCCAGAGGAAACTGGTAAACCAGAGGAAACAGGAAAGTCAGAAGAAACAGGCAAGCCAGAAGAAACAGGCAAGCCAGAAGAAACAGGCAAGCCAGAAGAAACAGGCAAGCCAGAAGAAACACGAAAGCCGAAGGAAACAGAAAAACCAGAGGAAACAGGCAAGCCAAAGGAAACTGGTAAACCAGAGGAAACTGGTAACCCTGAAGATGAAGACAATGAAAAAGTGGATAAAACACAGAAAATGAATGATTCCGAAAAAAATGATGAAACGGAAAGCAATGATAAGTCGAATACTTCTGACAATGTAGGTGGGAGTTCTAGTAAGAAGAAATAAGTGTATGAATGTGTTTGGGAATTTATGAGGAGGATTTTATGAAAAGAGCTCTGAGTTTAGTTGTAGTATTATGTATGATCCTAGTAACACCATTAAATGGTTTTGCAGATGAGAACAAGAATGACAAGCAGGATAAGAAGGTAGAAAAAGAAGCAGAGAAACAAGAAAAGTTAGAGGAAAAGCAAGAAAAGGCTGAGGAAAAGGCCATTGAGAAACAAGAAAAGTTAGAGGAAAAGGTTGCTGAGAAACTTGAAAAAGCTGAACAACGTAAAAGTAAATTCGATGAGAAAGTAAAAGTTGATGAAAAGGAAGATGAACTCAACTCAAGAATCGAAGACCTTGAAGAAGTATTAGAACGACTCATAACATTTCTTGGAGAGGATGCAATTGAGGAGCTTGAAGCTTTGATTGAGTCTGAAGAAGATGCTGGTTCAGACGAAGGCGAAGATGCTGATTCAGACGAAGACGAGGACGAAGATGTAGATTCAGAGGAAGACGAAGATGTAGATTCAGACGAAGATGCTGATTCAGATGAAGATGAAGATGCTGATTCAGACGAAGATGAAGATGCTGATTCAGACGAAGATGAAGCTGTAAAAAATGCAAAAGAGTTGTTTAAACAATATAAAGCAGAAGTGAAAAATACACGTGAAGAGTTAAAAGATTTAAAAAATCAAGCAAAGGATCTTCGAAAAGAAATAAGAGATATTATCAAAGATGAGTATTCTGAAGATGAAATGTTAGAACTTGAGGCATTGATGGAAGAGCTTCAAGAAGAGTATGATGGTATTAAGATTCTTGGAATTGATAATATTATTTCGAATAATGCTCAATTTAAGTTTGATGTTCCTCCTGTAATTAAGGAAGGCAGAACATTGATTCCTGTAAACGCAATATCTAAAGGGTTTGGCGCTGAAGTTGGTTGGGATTCTGAAGAACGTAAAGTTACAATATCAAAAGATGGAACAATTATCGAGATTTGGGTGGATACTAACTTAGCTAAAATCGATGGAGTTGAATATGAGTTAGATGCTAAAGCTGAAGTTATAAGCTCTAGAACAGTGGTGCCATTAGGTTTTGTTGCAGAAGCGTTGGGCCTAGAGGTAGAATGGAATCCAGAAGATGAAACTATTGAACTAAACGATCCGGATGATGACGATTCAAATGAAGATGAAGATAACGAATAAAGCACAGGTTAAGAGTTTGTTACATGAGGATAAATGAATTAGTAAATAGGCTTTCACAGTGTGAAATTTTGCTAAATTACTGTGAAAGCCTTTAATTGTTTTTGAAGATTAATTGTCTACCAAGATCATAGTATGTTATAATTGATTATAAATGATAATCATTATCATATGATCGTTATGATCATATGGCATATATGTTAACGCTTATATTCAGAGGTGGTACTTATGACAAAAGCACTTAAAACTAAATTTAATAATAAATCTTGTAATCTTGAAGGCTGTCATGGCCACATGAAATGGTTAGTTGAAACTTTAGGACCTGTTATTTTAGGCGCTAAGCCAGCTGAAATCATAAGTTATCCAAAGTTTGATTGCTCCCGCTGCGAAAAACTTCAGGCTATAGATTCAAACTTTGAAAAAGCCATAAAAGTGCGTTACCGAAAAATTACACAGAACAACGGACAAATTAAAATCATTTTTTATGATCCACTTCATTTATATGAGACTTTACATGACCATAGGAACAGAAAATTTCTTGTATCTTATGGGTATCCTGTAAACGGGACGATGGAAGATTATTTAAACAAACTGGTTGAGCGCATTCAAGAAGGGGACTGTCCGGATGAAATTGGAGTTTTCCTTGGTTATCCTTTAAAAGATGTACTAGGCTATATTGGACACCCATCTCTAAAACTAACTAAAGTACAGTACTGGCGCGTATATGGGGATGAACGTTTATCCGATGAGAAGTACCAACGTATTGTAGATACACGTAATGAAATGAAGTGTATGATGAATGAAAGTTCACTATCATGTGTATTACAAGCAATCTAGTGCAAATAAATAGTAAATTGAAATGGCATATGTATGACATATGTCATTTGTTTTGCAATTTTTTAGGATATAATAAAACCGTGATTAAAAACTTGAGGAGTGATTATATGAAAAAAATTATATTAGATGTTGATACGGGTATAGATGACGCAATTGGAATCATGGTAGCGTGTGCATCGCCAGAAGTTGAACTGCAAGCCGTAACAACTGTTTCTGGAAATATTGATCTTGTGTCAGCAACACGAAATACGCTTCGTGTGCTCAAAATCATAGGACACGAAAATATACCTGTGTATGCCGGGCAAAAATCTCCTTTAAAACGAAATGTGAGATATGCAACTGAAATCCATGGCAGTACTGGGTTAGCAGGTCAACTGACCGAGGTTGATGTTGAAAATCGTTTAAATGAAGTTTTAAAGAGTGATACAAGTGCAGTTGACTTTATGATAGACACGATTAATAACAATAAAGGTGAAATCACAGTTATTATGACTGGACCAGAAACCAACTTTGCAAGGGCTATGCAAAGAGAACCAGAACTTGAAAACTGGGTTAAAGAAATTATTATTATGGGTGGCGCGGCAGATATGAAAGGCAATGAGTCTCCTGTGGCAGAGTTTAATATTGCAATAGATCCAGAAGCAGCACAAATGGTGTTTAGCTCAAAGGCAAAAGTTACTATGGTTGGTCTAGATGTAACGACAAAAGCTTTATTAACGCGTGATAGAATTGATGAAATAACTGGGAATGAAGCAGTTCGGGAGTTTGTAAGAGGGGCTACACATGATTATATGGAACGCTTCCATTCAAAGACAGGTGTGTACGGCTGTTGTATGCATGACCCACTCGCAGTTTCTTTATCAGTAAATCCAGATTTAGTGGGTAAAGTACATAAATTTGTAGGTGTAGAAACGAACAGTACTTACTGTGATGGTATGACAGTTTGTGACTTTGAAGACAGATGGGGTAAAGAACCAAATGTACATGTAGCAATGGAAATTGATCCAAAAGTTTTTATTGATTTTTTACTTGAACGATTGAATAGACTATAAAAAATATGAGCTGACTCTTTACATCCATTCAGTAATAATTTGAATGGATGGTAGGAGTCAGCTTTTTTATTGGATGAATATAGATTGTTAAATGCTGAAATAAACACACTGAGTTGTGAAAACCATCAGATATTCAAGCACTTGTCCAGTCAAAAACTATTGGGTTGGTGTCTTGAATTGAATGATACTAATGGAATTTGATTTTTCATTAGCTGTTATAAAGGCTTTATGATGGGGGCTAAATATAATGTCTTCTGGTGCTTTGCCTAACACGGGGACATGTCCCAAGTACTTAACATTTTCTACTTGTGTAATGTCAAAGAAATGAACCACATTCGACTTTTCAGCCGTTACTGCAAGGTATTCTGTGGACTGAATAATCCCAAAAGTCAGGTCTTCAAGTTGACTGCCGTGGGTATTTGAAGTTTGGTCCTTATACATGCCAGTCAAAGCTTCATTTGTTTCTGTTTTGTGGAGACTGTCATAAAAACGTTCACCGTTTAATCTGTAACCAGTTATATTGCGTCCGCCAGTAATTTGGTTCAAATCTAGAGGATCAATCATTTTACCTTCATTTGCTGTGAAAATTGCTGTTCCTGAGCTATTAAATGTTATTCCATCAGGTTCGAGTACTAAAGTGGGGGATTGATCAAATGCAATGACACCATCAGACTGAGTATCTGCATAATGACTTGTTGTATTCAGCCTAATCACATTTGCCACAAGAGAAGACTCTATGTCTAGTTCTAATATGGTATTACATTTTTGTAGTGTGACATATGTTTTGTAGGTGTTTTGGTCTGTCACAATACTTTCCGGTATATACTTGATACTCCCTAGAGGACAAGAATAAACGTTTCGTATAAGAGCCTCTGTTTCTGGTGAAAAACTGAAATGATTTGAGTAATAAATATCTGCACCGATCATTTCAAACTTAATGATACTCCCAGAAGTCGAAAGGTTTTCTTGAAAATCGTCTTCGTATCCCTGGCATATTACTAGAACATACTTGTGGTCGTAACTTATAGCAATGTGTTCGGGTCTAGCATCTGTGAATCGTATTGATTTTAAGTCAAAGTTGACCATATCAATTAAGACGACTGCGCCAATTTTAGTTAAAGGGTGTCGTTTTACTTTACTAGAAGTGAAAGAAACACTAGCAAGTGCGTACCGACCGCCTGTAAGATAGTGGACGTCGGTTACATTAGCATGTACCTTGTCTATCTCTTGATATACATCTTGAGACACTCGGTTTCTTGACAGTGCCACTTGAGCAAAGTCTGGAATATAGTTGTCTAGATCCAGTTTTTCAACCGTTTCAATTTGAGTTAGGGTTTCAATATCTAGTAAATAAATTCGACCTGATTGCCCACCGCCAACTAAAAGACGATTTCCAAACTCGTTAATTGAAAGTGACTCAGCTTTGTTTTTACCTAGATCAAAAGTGGTGGTTGTTTTAAATGAATGGGCGTTGTGAAACTGAGAGTGCATGTTAGATATTAATATTAAAATTAAGAAAAATTCTTTGATCATTTCACCACCTCCTTAATCATATAAGACCCTTAAAAATGCGGACTTAAGACATTTCTTTAATACCCGTATTTTATATCAATCTGACATATCTTAAAAAATAATCGCTTGACAAATTAATGATTCGAGATTAAATTGTTCAATAACAAGAGGTTGAATCCTTCACGGATTTAGTGCAAATTAATTTTGTAAAACCTATTGACAGGATAATAACATCGCGTTATAATCTGAACTAAGTTAAATCCAATTAAAACACTAGGAAATGCTTTGACGAAGGAGAGTAGTCAGTGAAGAATTATTTCTTCACAGGATTTTTTAGAGAGCGAGTGATGGTGGGAATCTCGCAAATCCAGCTGATGAAGTGCCCTTCTGAGCTTCGCACCGAAATTAGAGTAGGCTGCGACGGGTTCTCCCGTTATAGAGATACGGCATGTAAGTGCCTGAGAGGTGGATACAATTAGAGTGGAACCGCGGAGAATATAACTTCGTCTCTAGAAAAAGTACGTTATACGTACATTCTAGCGACGAAGTTTTTTTAGTTTTATAAACTAATAGATACGCTGAAGCCTTTTGTGTTCAAATCTCAATGGATATCAAATGCAGATGTTGAGGGAGCGTCCCTCAGGCTAAACGATGGAATTGAGGAGGATACACATGATTTACAACAATACTTTAGAGATGATTGGCAACACACCGGTACTAAAACTTAGCAAGCTCGTGAACGAGAATATGGCTGATGTTTATGTGAAACTTGAAGGGGCAAACCCAGCGGGCTCTGTAAAAGATAGAGCGGCACTGGGTATGATAGAAGCTGGTGAAGCAGCAGGCGCTTTAAAAACTGGTATGACAATTGTCGAACCAACAAGTGGTAACACAGGTATAGCTGTGGCTATGATTGGTAAACTTAAAGGTTATAAAGTAAAGATTGTAATGCCTGAAACGATGAGTGTTGAAAGACGTAAAATCATCAAGGCCTATGGCGCTGAGCTTATTCTAACCGAAGGTGGTTTGGGTATGAGAGGTGCAATTAATAAAGCAGAAGAAATGTTGGCAGAAGGTAATGTTTTCATCCCTTCCCAATTTGATAACGAAGCCAACCCAAACAAACACTATGAAACGACAGGGATTGAAATCCATAAGGACATCCCTCAAATAGATGCTTTTATAGCGGGTGTTGGTACGGGTGGAACTATAACCGGTGTAGGTAAAAAGTTAAAAGAGCTAAAACCGGGAGTAAAGATTATTGCAATAGAACCAAAACAAAGTGCTGTTCTTTCTGGTGGTCAACCAGGACCACATAAAATTCAAGGCATTGGTGCTGGATTTGAACCTAAAATATACGATGGCAATTTTGTGGATCAAGTGACTACAATTGACCAAGATGATGTATTCGAGTTTGGTATTGAAGTGGCAGAAAAAGAAGGATTGCTGCTTGGTATTTCAGCAGTGGGTAACATTTTAGCTGCACTTGAACTGGCAAAAGAACTTGGACCAGGTAAAACAGTTGTAACTATTGCTCCAGATAGTGGTGAAAAATATTTATCAACTGGTCTATTTGGAAACGGTAACTAAAGTAAAACTGTATGAGACGCACAAATGGGAGGATCTCATGTTTAAATCAATGATAAATTATCTAAGTAATATACGTGACAACGATCCAGCAGCAAGAAATCTTGTTGAAGTCTTGGTCTTATATCCAAGTGTCCATGCTGTGGGTCTATATAGAGTAGCAAATGGTCTTTGGAAAAAGAAGTTTTTCTTTACTGCACGGCTAATATCGCAGTTTGCGCGTTTTTTAACAGGTATTGAGATTCACCCTGGCGCAACTATTGGTAAACAACTTTTTATTGACCATGGTATGGGTGTTGTTGTTGGTGAAACAACTGAAATTGGCGACAACGTTACTTTATATCAAGGGGTAACCCTAGGTGGTACTGGCAAGGACTCAGGCAAAAGACACCCAACAATTGGTTCAAATGTTGTGATAGGCTCTGGTGCTAAGGTTCTTGGACCAATTTACATTGCATCTGGTAGTAAAATTGGTGCCAATAGTGTTGTGCTTAAAGACACAAAAACGGACAGCACCGCAGTTGGTATTCCAGCCAGACTCATTGGTGGACTAGACAGTGCTGTTGTTGACATCGCTTCTTATAAAGAGGGGCAATCCATTTATAATGATATGGTAATTTAAGACTTATTAATTAGCCTCAAATTCAATTAAATACATGTTTATACTGAGAAAACCTATTGTGAAGTTTAAAGTAGGTTTTTTCTTTTTTGAGTAAAAAGGATATAATGTAGGAATAGATATAAATAAGATACTAAATGGTGTGTAATTAATGGAATGAGGTGTGACCATGTGTGGTAGGTTTTTCCTAGATGTTGATTTTGAAGAGGTGTTAAGACATTACTTTGGGATAATTGGGGATTATCCAGTAACAGAGTATGAACCTAGAGAAATCTTTCCTTCGAATGACATTCCTGTGATTCATCGTGGGAAAGAAGTTGAAAAAACCATCCATTTGATGAAGTGGGGTTTTGTACCTTCCTTTATGAACAAAATCCTAATCAATGCTAGGTCAGAAACCGTTGCCGAAAAACGAATGTTTAAAGAAGCCTTTTTTAGAAGGCGGTGTTTAGTGCCTGCTTCTGGGTATTATGAATGGGAGAAGGTTCTAGATGATGGTGGAAAAATAAAAAAATTAAAAAGGGCTATTAGAGTACCAGACCAGGAAGTTGTTTCTATGGCAGGCGTTTACGATAGATTCAAAGACAAAGAAGGCAAACCATTTTGGGCTGTAACCATCTTAACAAAAGCATCGAATGAGGATGTTAAAGATGTGCACGACCGAATGCCTGTGATTCTGGACAAGGAAATGGAAGACACTTGGATTGCGAAATATGATACAGACTTTACCCCATTATTCGAATTGATTAATGCGGCCAGTCCTAAGTTCATAGTTGAATAGTATGCAATCGGTAGGAGAATACTATGTATAAAATTAGGGCCTTTAAAGAGCTAAATGCTGTGCTTGGCATGTTAAATGGCACACTAAATGTCGAAGAGTTAAATACATTCGGCAATGATTTAGTGCGGTCAATAGAGCAGAAAATGATGCCTAATTTTACGTTTATAATGGATGTAAAGCGATTCGGTATTGACCCGTCTGACGGTGTAAAAGCCACAAAAGATAAAATTCATGAAATTGAGTTCTTTTTAAGTAAGATGGGGTTGAAGTACATTTTAATTATAGGAAATGATGAAAATGAAAATGTTTCTTATAAAGCGATGGCAGTTGAAAAGCCACAAGGGATCGATCGAAAATATTTTGAGACCTTAGATGAAACAATTAATTTTTTAGTTAGAGACAATAAAGCATAAGACTAAAGGAACCTTGATTAGAATATCAAGGTTCCTTTTTTATGAGATTCTAATTTATTGTAAGAAATAAAAATTAAACTTATACTTATACGCCTAACAAGTCATCCATAGATTCGTCAATTACACTTGCAAGTTTTTCTGGGTGTTTGCCGCCCCCTTGAGCAGACACAGGACTTCCGCCACCACGGCCATCCAGCTTCGCTATAGCAGGTGCAAACAAATCTTTCATACTAAGCTCTTTTAGGTTTTTAGAGCGCGAGTAAACCAATCTAGAGGCTTCAGGCTCTTTTACACCAAACAGAACCACTGTGTTATCATTCTCACATAACTTGCCGGCCATTTGTCGTACATCACCAAATGCCCTATCTTCAAAGACTTTGCGGATGATCTTAAAACCATCGGAATGTTTAACAGCATGTTCAACTAGAGACTCCGCCTCAATGGCTGCAAGTTGTCCTTTGAGAACTTTAATTGATTTTGAAAGGTCTTTATTTTCTTCTTGAAGTTTTTCGACCTTTTCAACAATTTCTTCAGGTTGAGCTTTTAAAGAAGCAATAAGTTGATTAGACATTACATTTTTTATGCGGTAATCAGCTAGAGCACGGACACCCACAACAAATTGTACACGACATCCGCCTTTGTATCGATCAACACGTTTAACCTTAATTAGGCCTAGGAGGGCAGTTGTTGGAGGGTGTGTTCCACCACACGGAGTACAATCTGCTCCATCAACCTCAACTACACGAATATTATGGGCAACCTTTGGTCTTTTTCTAAGGGGCATATTCTCAAGTACATGGTCTTCTGGGAAAGAACATGTAATGGTAAGATTGGACTGAATCCATTCATTTGCCATATCTTCAATTCTCAGAATCTCATTCATGTTTAAATCTTTATCAAGATCAAGTGTCAGGTTATCTTCTGTTAAATGGAATCCAACAGTTTTAGCTGTGAACAGTTTCCATGCAGCAGCAGAGAAAAGGTGTTGTCCAGTGTGTTGTTGCATCATTTCTTTTCTTCGAGGCCAGTCAAGTTTACAAGAAACTTTACTTCCAACTTCAAATGGCTTATTAAGGACGTGGAAAATTCGGGCCTCTTCTTTAAATACATAAGTTACATGTGCATCTTCAATATTGCCCATGTCAGAAGGTTGACCACCACCCTCAGGATAAAAAGCGGTTTGGTTTAATTCTACTTTAAAGCCTGACTCGTGCGTTTCACATGAAATGATCTCAGCATCGAAGTCAACAAGTAATGGTTTATCTAAATATAATTGTTCTGTCATTTTGCATCTCCTTACATTTTTTATCATAATTATGTTATCATAAATGTCTGTGTGTTTCCTATTAGTTTCGCAAACATGTTTAAATAAGTTAAAATGAAATGATAGGCAAGAGTATCCATTAAAATGATGATAAGAATAAATAGAATTTGGTATAATAGATGTAGAAAATAGATGAGGTG
>Ga0209272_10002125_pt1 | contig 11455 bp, 5 predicted proteins | sample tdDd002_FD_187125 | JGI IMG/M metagenome (GOLD analysis project Ga0209272, IMG submission 187125) | Marine sediment microbial communities from the Atlantic coast under amendment with organic carbon and nitrate - tdDd00.2 (SPAdes)... | ecosystem: Environmental > Aquatic > Marine > Coastal >... | reverse complement strand
AATGGTTAAGAGAGAGCTAGGCAAGGGCCTACTCGTCCCGGTTCTGCCTGAGCTGAAACAGCCAGTCAGCTCAGCCTACGCTTATTACCCCAAGCTTGACTACAACCATGTTAAAACCAAGCTATTTATTGATTTTATTAAGGAAAAATCCAACTCGGCATAACAGTTCTAGTATCAATGAACTAAAGCACAGACAATAAAAAAGCAGCGATATGCGCTGCTTTTCTCTGACATCTCAATTTACTTGTCTGTTTTCCGATTTAGAACGGAATGTCATCATCGAAATCCATCGGCGGCTCATTATACTGCTGCTGTGGCTGCTGAGGAGCCTGCTGCTGTGGTGCCGACTGTTGTTGCTGCTGTTGTGGAGCAAAATTCTTCTGCTGAGGAGCTGCCGCTGGTTGTTGTGGCTGTCCCCAACCACCCTGTTGCTGCTGACCGCCACCCATCGGTGCGCCCATACCCTGACCGCCACCCTGACGACCGCCAAGCATTTGCATCACACCGTTAAAGCCCTGAACCACTACTTCTGTTGTGTAGCGATCCTGACCACTTTGGTCTTGCCATTTACGAGTCTGCAATTGACCTTCAATGTATACCTGTGAACCTTTACGCAGATATTCACCAGCAACTTCAGCAAGCTTGCCAAATAGCGCAACACGGTGCCATTCAGTCTTTTCACGCTGCTCGCCAGTTGCTTTATCACGCCATGATTCAGAGGTAGCAATGGTAATATTTGCTACTGCACCACCACTTGGCATATAACGGATTTCTGGGTCATTACCTAAGTTACCGACTAAGATAACCTTATTTACGCCACGACTGGCCATACTTAACTCCAAATCTGTTCGCGTACTATCAGATTACCAATAGCCGCTTAGTCAAAGTTTATACTTAATCGCGCAGTTTATCATGCTGACACGGTTTAGGCATAGAGCCCTAACCGTGTTATCTGACGCAATTTTTATTCATTCCTCATGAGTGGCTGATCCACAATCAGAAACTCCCGTCAGTATGTATTATGCACGCATTCCAAACACGAAGACGCTCAATAAACACACACTATACTGTATCTTTATACAGGCTGAGCTTTCAAGCTTTTCCTTGCTATGCAATAATGTCGCACCAATTAGTCAGTCATAAAGCTCGCATACCATGGATAAGATCGAAGTCAGGGGTGCCCGGACCCATAACCTTAAAAACATCAGCCTTTCTATTCCCCGCGACAAGCTGATTGTGATTACCGGCCTGTCTGGCTCAGGTAAGTCCTCACTCGCCTTTGACACCCTGTATGCCGAAGGTCAGCGCCGCTATGTGGAATCCCTCTCCGCCTACGCACGCCAGTTCTTATCCTTAATGGAAAAACCGGATGTCGACCATATTGAAGGGCTTTCACCTGCCATATCTATCGAGCAAAAATCGACCTCGCATAACCCGCGCTCGACCGTCGGTACCATCACTGAAGTGTACGATTACCTGCGTTTGCTCTATGCCCGAGTCGGTGAACCACGCTGTCCGACCCATGATGTCGAACTGGCCGCCCAGACTGTCAGCCAGATGGTCGATAAGGTGCTTGAACTGCCGGAAGGCAGCAAGATGATGTTATTGGCTCCGATCGTCAAAGAACGCAAAGGGGAGCACGTAAAAACACTGGCCAACCTTGCGGCACAGGGATATATCCGTGCGCGTATCGATGACGAGGTCTGCGACCTCTCCGATCCACCGACATTAGAGCTTCATAAGAAACATACTATTGAGGTTGTTGTAGATCGCTTTAAGGTCCGCGATGATCTCCAGCAGCGGCTGGCCGAATCTTTTGAAACGGCACTGGAATTATCCGGTGGTACCGTCGTGATCAGCCCGATGGCCGCAGGTGAAATGGATGAGATCGTTTTTTCAGCCAACTTTGCCTGCCCGCACTGCGGATACAGCATGCAGGAGCTGGAACCTCGACTATTCTCGTTCAATAACCCTGCCGGCGCCTGCGGGACATGCGACGGTCTTGGTGTTCAACAATATTTCGATCCAGGTCGCGTGGTGCAAAATGGTGAGCTTAGCCTCTCAGGCGGTGCTATCCGCGGCTGGGACAAGCGAAATTTCTATTACTACCAGATGCTCAAATCAATGGCTGAGCATTTTGAGTTTGATATCGACACACCATTTGACGAACTACCCAAAAAAATCCAGAACCTAGTCTTAAGTGGCTCCGGCAAAAAAGAAATTGAGTTCAAGTACATCAATGACCGTGGTGATATCACGGTGCGTCGTCATCCGTTCGAGGGGATCCTCAATAACATGGAGCGCCGCTACCGAGAAACAGAATCCAATTCGGTACGCGAAGAACTGATAAAATTTGTCTCGACCAAGCCATGTAGCGGCTGCAACGGCTCTCGTCTGCGCCTCGAAGCCCGTAATGTCTTTATCGCCGATACTACCCTGCCGCAGATCAGTGAGATGAGCATTATCGAGGCACTGGAGTTCTTCAAGCACCTGTCACTGGTCGGTCAAAGAGCCCAGATTGCAGATAAGATACTCAAGGAGATCTGTGACCGCCTGAACTTCCTGGTAAACGTCGGCCTAAACTACCTCAACCTGTCACGCAGTGCCGAGACCCTGTCGGGGGGAGAAGCGCAGCGTATTCGTCTGGCCAGCCAGATTGGTGCCGGCCTTGTTGGGGTGATGTATGTACTTGATGAACCGTCAATCGGCCTCCACCAGCGTGATAATGAACGCCTGCTCAAAACGCTGACCCATCTGCGCGATCTCGGTAACACCGTGATCGTGGTCGAGCATGATGAAGATGCCATTCGTACTGCCGACTATGTGATTGATATCGGCCCGGGAGCCGGTGTACACGGCGGGCAGATAATTGCCGAAGGTGGTCTGCACGATATTCTTGATGCGCCTGAATCATTGACTGGCCAGTACCTCAGTGGTGCTAAATCTATTGCGATACCGGAGCAACGTATCGAGTTCAACCCGGAAAAAACAGTGAAGCTACTAGGCGCAACAGGCAATAACCTGAAGAACGTTGACGCTGAAATTCCAGTCGGTCTGTTTACCTGTATTACCGGTGTGTCCGGCTCAGGAAAGTCGACCCTTATCAACGATACTTTCTTCCGCATTGCCCACCACCATCTAAATGGTGCAACGTCTGGCGATGCCGCCCCGTACCGCGAAATCCAGGATCTGGAGCACTGCGACAAAGTTATCGATATCGATCAGAGCCCAATCGGCCGTACACCTCGTTCCAACCCAGCAACCTATACCGGGATCTTTACTCCAATCCGAGAGCTGTTTGCCGGAACCCAGGAATCCCGAGCCCGTGGCTATAAGCCCGGCCGTTTCAGCTTTAATGTGAAAGGCGGGCGCTGTGAAGCCTGCCAGGGCGACGGGATGATCAAGGTTGAAATGCACTTCTTGCCGGATGTGTATGTCCCTTGCGACTCCTGTAAAGGCAAACGCTATAACCGTGAAACCCTCGAGGTTCGCTATAAAGGCAAGAGCATCGACGAAGTTCTGGAGCTAACCGTTGAAGACGCAAGAGAATACTTTGATCCGGTTCCAGCAATCGCAAGAAAACTGCAGACATTAATCGATGTCGGCTTATCGTATATTCGGCTGGGGCAAGCGGCGACCACCTTATCCGGCGGTGAAGCACAGCGCGTTAAACTGGCCCGCGAGCTCTCTAAACGCGATACGGGTAAAACGCTGTATATTTTGGATGAACCAACGACCGGCCTGCATTTCCACGATATTCAACAGCTTCTGTCGGTCTTGCACCGCCTGCGTGATCATGGCAATACAATTGTCGTCATTGAGCATAACCTTGATGTGATCAAAACAGCGGACTGGATCATTGATCTTGGCCCTGAAGGAGGTAGCGGAGGCGGCGAAATTATCGCGACAGGCACACCGGAGCAAGTCGCCATGGTTGATGGCTCGCATACGGCACGCTTCCTCAAGCCATTATTGCCAGCCTTAGAACAATAAAACGAAATAAGGCATGACAAATAACATTCAGGCTGGTATCAATCAGCCTGTCTAGTATCAAAATCAGCTCAACAGGCCCAGAATTACCATGACAGTGTTACATGTACAAGGCACCAGGCTGGCAGAACAGAAAATCAGCAAACCGATGGTTCGCCCCTTTCTGACTTCATTGGGTTTTCTGTTTTTGCTGGCTATGCATTACTTCCAGCATAACCCTGGGGGCTCTGGGCTGGAGCTATCATTCAATGCTGCAAGCTGGATCCCCTTTAGCTTTGCCATTGCGTTTGGTTTATTTGAAATATGCCGTCAGAAGACCTGGCGCTATTCACGCCTGACACTCATCCTGATTGTGTGTTGTATCCTACTGACCATCCCGGCTTTGTACCCCAATGCCGTTGGTTCCGAAGTGATCAACCGATTGTCGGGTCTATGGGCTGGCATGATATTTTTCATCTGCCTGCAACAGTTTTCGTTCAGCCATAGACAACGTCAGCGAATGTTGTGGATGGTGCTTATTGCCGTCTGGTTACAGGCTATACTCGGTTGGTGTCAATTTATCTGGCTGGAACCCGGCAATGCAATGGGTTATGACACAGTAGGAAATCGCCCGTACGGTATTTTCCAGCAGCCTAATGTCATGGCCAGTTTTCTGGCTACCGGCTTGGTTTTGTCCGCCTATCTACTGGCACGTATTCCGATGTACCGCGGAAAGTGGTCGTGGCAACAGCTTGTCTTACTGCTTACCCCTGTTGTCACTATTCCAGTACTGGTTGTTCTCAGCTCTCGCACCGGCTGGCTGGGTGCCATCGTAGGCGCCGGATTGATGATCCCGTACCTGCGCCGCTTTGCTGCAAAAGCACCATATCGAATGTGGCTGCTGATGATAGTACTTGGCCTGAGTGCATCATGGAGCCTAAGCAGCAGCACAGGTTGGTCTCCCAAAGAAGAGAGGGTAAGCCTAGAAAGCGCACGTTCGATTCATATTCCGCAAGCCTTTAATATGTTTTTGAAACAACCGTTAACAGGTTATGGTTATGGCACCTTTGAAGCCTCTTTTATTACTCAGACAGCGCAGTGGCATCAGGCAGATCATGATCAACACTATGGCATGGCGGCACTCGACCATCCACACAATGAGCTACTGTACTGGGCATCTGAAGGCGGGATCGTTCCGCTCATTGCTCTGCTGCTAGCAGCGGCGGCCGTCCTTGCAAAAATAAAGAAAGCGCGGGAAGGAACCCAACTGGCACTGGTTGGCCTATTTTTTCCGATAACATTACATACCCAACTCGAATACCCGTTCTACCATTCTCTGGCACACTGGGTGATCTTCATCATTTTGATTTATTGGGTGGATAACCTGACCGCTAAATATTTCAGATTCAAAGCGAGCTATGTACTCACCATCAGAGCCTTGGTATTACTTCTTCCTATTGCAACTACCTATTTTATGGCAACCACCCTGTACTCTGGCTACCTACTGACAAAATATGAAACAACCAAGCCAGTCAACGTGGATTACCTGCTCAAAGTCAATAACCCCTGGGCCTGGAAAAATCGCTTTGAATGGGATTTGCACGTTACTCAGCTTCAGATTGGGGCAACATCTAACAACCCTGAACTGATCAATGAATACATTCAGTGGGCAACCCAAAAGGCCGTTAGCTGGCCCCGCCCGGCTCTATACCAAAACCTAATCGCGGCCTATCAGGTACTTGGGAACCCTAGCCAAGCAGAGCAAATAAAACAGGAGGCAATGTATCTATTTCCAAGCATTGACTTTAGCTCTAGCAAGGCTATTCCGACATTGACTAACGCTGACTCAGTCACAAAAAAACACAACAACCATTCAGCGATACCGGAACGCTCCAATTAGCAAAACAAACAAAACGGCTACCGAGGTAGCCGTTTTTATTGCTGCAACAATTACTTCAGCCTTACTTCAGCGTAGTCTCCAGGGCCTTCAGGCACAGGGCTACATTTTCACTTCTTGCAGCATATCCCATCAAGCCAATCCGCCACGCCTTACCGGCAAGCGAACCAAGACCGGCTCCGATTTCTAGGTTATAGCGCTCTAGCAACGTCTTGCGTACAAGAGCATCATCAACGCCAGCAGGAATATGTACAGCATTGAGCTGCGGCAGGCGGCTTGCTTCATCGACCACAAACTCAATACCCAACTTTTCTAACCCTTCGCGGAGCTCCAAGTGAATATCCCTGTGGCGTTGCCAGGCACTTTCCAACCCTTCGCTCATCAGCAGAACAAGGGCTTCATGCAGCGCATACAAACTGTTGACTGGTGCAGTATGGTGATAACTACGCTTTCCTTCTCCGCTCCAGTAGCCCAGTACCAAACTTTGGTCGAGAAACCAACTCTGCACCTGGCTTTTTCGGCTTTGAATCTTATCCACGGCACGCTGCGAAAAGGTCAGTGGCGACAGGCCAGGCACACACGACAGACACTTCTGGCTACCAGAATAAACAGCATCGAGCTGCCATTCGTCCACCAGCAGAGGAACACCGCCCAGAGAGGTAACCGCATCGACAATCGTCAGACAATCATGCTGACGTGCAAGTTTAGCGATAGCCTCGGCGTCACTTAGCGCCCCGGTAGAGGTTTCGGCATGTACAAAGGCGACAATTTTGGCATCAGGATTTGTCTCCAGCGCCTGTTCAACCAATGCTGGCTCAACAGGCTCACCCCATGCATTGTCGACCATCACCGCTTCGCCGCCACAACGCTCGACGTTCTCACGCATTCGGTCACCAAACACGCCATTACGGCAGACAATCACTTTGTCGCCGGGCTCGACCAAGTTGACAAAGCAAGCTTCCATTCCGGCACTGCCCGGAGCCGATACCGCTATTGTAAAAGTATTTTTTGTCTGGAAGGCATATTGCAGCAACTGTTTCAGCTCATCCATCATGCCAATAAACAGCGGATCCAAATGACCGATGGTCGGACGGCTTAACGCCTGCAGTACCTGCGGATAAATATCAGATGGCCCGGGGCCCATTAGTGTTCGTTGTGGTGGATAAAAACTACCGATTGTCATTATTGTATCTCCCTTTAAAGAGTTCGGTGATTCCCTGAAGTGCTGTCGTAGGGTAGCAATGCGGTGCCAACGGTACGTTTATCTAAGACAGAAACAATCTAAGACAAAAGTAACACCGTTTAGTCTTCATGCAGTTAACCAGTATTAAAGGAATTTCGTTTTGAAGCAAGCTAAGTAGCATTAGCATATAAATATGCCTGCCGTATTTATTGCAATTTTTTTGCATAATTTTCCACATGACCATTGACAACCAAGCAACAAATTCGCTTCAATGGAGATCGTTTTTTGTTCATCCTGATGATTGGAATGTCATCAGGTAAAAATAGAAGAGGAGCGTTACCCAGGTATCTATGTTGCGGGGCCCCACCCCTAGGCAACATTAGAGAGGGGGAGTAACGCCGAGATACTGCCGGACAGGGGGCCTGCAGTATCGGCTATGAAGGTTGAATCCTTCTGGCTGTCACCTTTCACTTATGAAAGGTGGGGAGCTTCTGGTTGTAGCGCTATCAATACGTCTCGCCTACCTGCTCTCCTGACAATTGGACGTCGGGAATATCCTCCCGAGTAAATTCCCTATTTTTCGTTATAATTTTACTGTTATTGGGAGACTTGCTTTGAGCCTTGTAGATAATAATGCCACAGCCTTGACTGTCGCTAAGTTTGGCGGAACCAGCGTTGCCGATTTTACGGCAATGAGCCGCAGTGCCGCGATCGTCAAACAGAACCCAGCCGCTCGCATCGTTTTGATCAGCGCATGCTCCGGCGTTACCAACCTGCTTGTCGAGCTAGCCAACGGCATAAACGATTCGGCCCGTCGCCAACAACTTCTGACTCGTTTAAAGGAAATACACCGCAACGTCATTAGCGAACTGAAATCGCCAGAAAACGTGCTCACAGAAGTAGACAGCTTATTGGATTCAGTATCAATTCTGGCCGAACAAGCTGCCACACAGCCGAGCATACCGTTGACCGATCAATTGGTCTCTCATGGTGAATTGCTATCAACTCACCTGTTTAGCCAGATCCTTAACGAAATGGGCGTCAACACCATCCGTTTCGATATTCGTAACATTATGCGGACCGATAGCCAGTTCGGAAAGGCTATTCCGCAACCAGAGATGATACGCCAGCTTGCGGCAGCAGAACTACAGCCATTGTTGGAGAACCAGGTTGTGGTCTCGCAGGGATTCATTGGCTCAGACAGCAAAGGGAACACGACCACACTAGGGCGTGGTGGCAGTGACTACAGTGCTGCACTCGTGGCTGAAGCGACAGACGCCTCGACACTGGAAATCTGGACTGATGTGCCGGGTATGTACAGCACCGATCCTCGTATTACCTCGGCGGCCAAACCCATTAAAGAAATCAGTTTTAGCGAGGCCTCTGAAATGGCTAACTTCGGGGCAAAAATCCTACACCCCTCGACATTGGTCCCGGCCGTTCGCCAGCAGATCCCAGTATTTATCGGCTCATCCAAAGCTCCAGAGCAAGGCGGGACATGGATCCGTGAAAGTGTTAGCGAAGCGCCGCTATTTCGCGCACTGGCCCTTCGCTGCAACCAAACGATGGTTACGCTAACCAGCCTGAATATGTTCCATGCCTATGGCTTTCTGGCCGAGGTGTTCCGCATTCTTGCCGAACATAAAGTTTCAGTGGATCTTATCACCACCTCGGAGGTGAGCGTCTCGCTAACACTGGATCAAACAGACACGGGAGGCGGCGCTCCGACACTACCAGAAAAGGCCGTCGAAGAGCTCAATAGGCTATGCCGCGTTGAGGTTGAACAAGGCCTATGTCTAGTCGCGCTTATCGGTAACCAAATGAGCAGTACAAAAGGGTCGGCAAAACAAATATTCGGGACATTGGAAGACTACAACCTACGGATGATTTGCTACGGTGCCAGCCCGCACAACCTCTGCTTCCTGGTTAAGGAGCAAGATGCAAAGTCCGTGGTAAAAACACTCCATAAAAAAATTCTCGAGTAATTATATCGCCCCCCTATAGACTAAAAGAGGGCGCTACTAGGCGCCTTCTTCATATTTATATTTGGTTTTTCCTAATTTAAAGATTAGGACCCAGCCATTTTTCAGCTTCAACCAAATCCCAACCTTTACGTTCAGCATAACTATCACGCTGATCAGCTTGTATCTGTGCCACCGCAAAGTAGCGCGACTCCGGATGAGAGAAATACCACCCCGAAACTGCTGCACCCGGCCACATCGCAAAGCTTTCAGTCAGTATCATTCCCGTATTCAACTCGGCATCCAATAGTTTCCAAATCTCGCCCTTCTCGGTGTGTTCAGGACACGCTGGATAGCCAGGCGCAGGACGAATACCTTGATACTTCTCGCGGATCAGATCGTCATTACCCAGATCTTCATCGGCTGCATAGCCCCAAATTTCCTTGCGAACCACTTTATGCATGTACTCTGCAAACGCTTCAGCCAAACGATCGGCGACAGCCTGAATCATAATGGCGCTGTAATCATCGCCCTTAGCCTTAAATTGCTCTGCAATATCATATTCCCCAATACCACCAGTAACCGCAAAAGCGCCTACCCAGTCAGCCTTGCCACTTTCTTTCGGCGCAATATAATCCGACAAACAGTAGTTTGGTCCTTTCGGTTTATTCGTTTGCTGACGTAACCCCCGTAACGTTGTCAGTACCTCCGTACGAGAGTCATCAGTATAAACTTCAATATCATCACCGATATTATTGGCAGGAAATAACCCGCACACGCCATTAGCCTTGATCATGCCGGTTTGCTCGATTTCATCCAGTAGTTTATTGGCATCATCAAACAATCGCTGTGCTTCTTCACCTACGACCTCATGACGCAAGATAGTTGGGTACTTGCCACTAAGCGACCAGGTCATAAAGAAAGGGGTCCAATCGATATAGTTACGTAATGTTGATATCGGAAAATCTTTGAACGTATGGATCCCGCCTTTCGACGGAACCGGTGGCTGATAAGCCTCCCAATCAATGGCAACCTTGTTGGCTCTAGCGTCTTCCAATGAAATCGGAGCTGTGCGCGGTTTTTTACGCGCATGTTGATCCCGCACCACCTCATACTCTTTATCCAGACGCTCGATAAATGCAGGGCGTTTCTCATCAGAGAGCAAGGCAGAACAGACCCCTACAGCACGAGAAGCATTCGATACATAAACCACAGGAGCATGATAATTCTCTTCAATTTTCACCGCAGTATGTGCTTTGGAGGTAGTGGCACCGCCAATTAACAAGGGTAAATCAAAACCCTGGCGCTCCATCTCTTTGGCAACGTGTACCATTTCATCCAAGGACGGAGTGATCAGACCGCTCAAGCCGATAATGTCGACGTTTTCCTCTTTTGCAACTTTCAGGATCTTATCGCATGAGACCATCACACCAAGATCAATGATTTCATAGTTGTTGCACTGCAGTACTACGCCAACAATATTCTTCCCAATATCATGAACATCGCCTTTTACCGTCGCCATCAAGATCTTGCCGTTTGTACTACCGGCCTGTTTTTCAGCATTAATATACGGCTCAAGGTAACCAACCGCCTGTTTCATGACACGGGCTGATTTCACGACCTGCGGCAAGAACATCTTCCCCTCGCCAAACAAGTCTCCGACAATATTCATTCCGGCCATCAGCGGGCCTTCAATCACTTCTAGTGGTTTACTGGCCTTTTGGCGAGCTTCTTCAGTATCTTCGACAATAAATTCAGTAATACCTTTGACCAACGCATGAGACAAGCGCTTTTCGACATCCCAGCCACGCCACTCTTGGGCACTGCGATCTTCTTCCACCGTACCACAGTCACGATACTTGCCGGCAATATCCAACAAACGCTCAGTACTGTCGTCACGGCGGTTAAGCACGACATCTTCCACAGCCTCTCGAAGTTCATCAGGTAAGTCATCATAAATAGCCAGCTGACCGGCATTCACTATTCCCATATCCATGCCATTCTTAAAGCAGTGATATAAGAACACAGCATGAATTGCCTCTCGAACCGGGTTATTACCCCGAAACGAGAATGACACATTGGATACACCGCCTGAAACCATGGCATATGGCAAAGTACGCTTGATGTCACCAACGGCTTCGATAAAATCAACAGCGTAGTTATTGTGTTCATCAATACCCGTAGCGACAGCAAAAATATTCGGGTCAAAGATAATATCTTCAGGCGGGAAGCCCACTTCATCAACCAACACGCGGTAGGCATCAGTACAGATTTCAATTTTCCGCTCGCGTGTATCCGCCTGACCGACTTCATCAAACGCCATCACGATCACAGCCGCTCCATAGCGACGGAGCAGCTTGGCCTGGGCAACGAACTTTTCCTTGCCTTCCTTGAGCGAGATTGAGTTAACGATGGGTTTACCCTGCACACACTTCAAGCCAGCTT
>Ga0209272_10002123_pt1 | contig 11462 bp, 11 predicted proteins | sample tdDd002_FD_187125 | JGI IMG/M metagenome (GOLD analysis project Ga0209272, IMG submission 187125) | Marine sediment microbial communities from the Atlantic coast under amendment with organic carbon and nitrate - tdDd00.2 (SPAdes)... | ecosystem: Environmental > Aquatic > Marine > Coastal >... | reverse complement strand
AAAATTAATTTTCACTTATGACAGCAATATTTTAAATAATTTTAATGGAGCAAAAGCTTCGAAACTAAAATAGGTGATATTATGATAAGTGGTGTAGGTGTTGATTTAGTAAAAATAAATCGATTTAGTATTGGTGAAAAATCATTCATCAATAAAATTTTAAGCAGCAATGAGATAATTTTACTAGCAGATCGTAAAAGTGAAAGGCGTAAATTAGAGTTTATTGCTGGGAGGTTTGCAGCAAAGGAAGCTTATTTAAAAGCTTTAGGTGTGGGTATAGGTCCAATTCCATTTAGGACTATTGAAGTTTTAGCTGACGAGAATGGAAAACCATATATTAAAGATGATGATTATAATGTTAATTTAAGCATTACACATACGGAGACAGATGCGTGTGCTTTTGTAGTCTTAGAAAAAAAGTAAGAAGTAACGTAATGTTCTTCTTACTTTTTTTTAGTCTTCATCCATTGAAAATAATAAACCTAAATTAATTAATCCACCCAATCCAACTAATGAGTAAATTATTCTAGACAATGTCGCATCCATACCTCCAAACAAACTTGCAACAAGATCATATTGGAAAATACCAATTAATCCCCAATTCAATGCTCCGATGATTGTAAGTGATAATGCAATTCTTTGAAAGGCTGACATGTTAAACCTCCTTATATTATTCTAGTTATATAGTATCCAAAACTATCAAAGATTATTCATATTAAATAATTATAGACCATATACTTAATTGAAATAATGAAAAAGAGGTGATTTAGTGAAAAAGCTAATTAAATGTTTGATGATTTTACCACTATTTCTATTAATGGGTTGTGGGACTAAAACATCAGAAGAAGTAGTAAAAGATCTAGAATCAAAAGTGGAAGAGACAAAGTCTTATATTATGGAAGGAGAAATGGATGTAGTAAGTGGGGCTAATACCTTTAGTTATGATGTTGAGATTTCTTATGTAAACGATGAATTTTACAAAGTCAGCTTAACTAACAAAAATACTAATCAAATACAAATAATTCTTAAAAATGCCGACGGTGTTTATGTATTAACGCCTGCACTAAATAAGAGTTTTAAATTTGAAAGTGACTGGCCTTATAATAATTCTCAGGCCTACTTATTCCAATCAGTTGTCAGAGACATCGTAAATGATGGAGAAAGAGAAATGATAGAAGAAGAAGGAAAGTACATTTTTAAAACTAAAGCTAATTATATTAACAATAACAAGATTACTTCACAAGTAATTACAATGACCAAGGATTTAAAACTTGAGAGTGTTGTTGTCTATGATGAGGATGAGAATGAAGTAATTATCGTTAGATATTCAAAGGTTGATTTCGATACTAAGTTTGCTGATGACTATTTTATGTTAGAGCAAAACATGACTGTCGCAAGAGCTAACCTTGATGACTCTATGCCTGTTTATAGCGGTGAACTTGAAACGTTGTATCCAATTTACTTACCAATGAATACATCTCTTAAAAAGGAAAGTTTGATTGATGATGAGAGTGGTCAAAGAGTAATTCTTGAGTTCGTTGGTGAGAGTTCATTCACTCTTGTTCAACAAAAAGTAACTCCTAGTGACTCATTTAGTATTATTACTTTATATGGTGAACCTGCTTTATTAAGTAGTGGTGTTGGTTTCTTAACAGATAACTCAATCACATGGATGGTAAACGATATTGAAATGTATGTTGTTAGTAGCGATTTAAGTGAAGAAGAACTATATAATATCGCAGAATCTGTCGGAGTATTCCAATTTGCAAAATAGCCTTTAAAAAAAGGCTATTTTTTTTGTCTGCAGATAATATTACCACTTTTGTACCTTTTCAAAATTATAGAAAAATGATATAATTTAATAGATGAACTGGAGGAGTATAAATGAGTAAAACAAAAAAAATCAAAAAGCAAATGCAACGTAACGTTGTTGAGGAATCACAAGAAGTAACATTAAACAAAAAAGAAGACTATATCAATTTGATCAAAATCATTCTTTCTATCTTAATCTTTTTGGGATTAGCGTATGTTTACACAAGAACATTTATTACAAAGGACTGGAAAAAAGAAGAAGTACAAGCTCCTGAAACTGTAATTGATTATGATAGTATAGTTGCTAAGCAAGCACTTAGTCAAGCAGAAATGGAATACTATGTAATCTATACAAATGCTACAAGTGAAAGACTTTTTGTTGACTATAATGTAAATGCAACTTCAAAAGTATTATTACCGATGTATAAAGTTGACACTACTGAGTTATTTAATGAATATATTTTAGTTGATGGTGAATATTCAAAAACACCAGAAAATGTTGACGAAATTCAAATTGGTACATTACCTACTTTAATTAAAGTTAAAGAAGGAAAAGTTGTTGAATTTATCGAAGGTGACGAAGTAGAAATTATGTTAACTTCATTAATAGAATCAGCAAACGATAAAGAATAAAAAGTATAAAAAGTGGTCTATGATCACTTTTTTATTAATAGAAAGAAGGTTAACCGATGGATAATGAAATCATTAAACAAATAGCGAGTGAACAAAAAATTACGATTGATCAAGTTAATACAGTATTATCTTTGCTTGGTGAGGGGAACACGATTCCTTTTATTGCAAGATATCGAAAAGAAGCTACTAAAGGTTTAGATGAAGAACAAATTCAAGCAATCTCAAAAGAATATCAGTACTCACTAAATCTAAAACAAAAAAAGGAAGATGTTGTTAGATTAATTGATGAAAAAGGGATGTTAACAGACAAGTTAAAAACCCAAATTTTAGCGTGTAAGAAGCTAGTTGAAGTTGAGGATTTATATCGTCCTTATAAAGAAAAGAAGAAAACCAAAGCCACTGAGGCAATTGCTAAAGGGTTAGAGCCATTAGCTAAAATGGTTATGAGTCAAAATGTTACGAGTAGCTATGAAGAATTAGCAGCTCAGTTTTTGACGGATCAAGTTACCTCAATCGAAGATGCTTATCAAGGTGCTAAGTACATCATTGCAGAATACATTTCTGACAATGCGAGTTATCGTGGATATATAAGAAAAACAACTTTCTTTAACGGAAAGATTGTTAGTAAGAAAAAGAAAAAAGCTGAAGATGAATCTAGAGTTTATGAGATTTATTATGACTATGAAGAGCCAATCAAGAGTATAAAAGAACATCGAGTTTTGGCATTGAATAGAGCAGAAAAAGAGAAAGTAGTTAATGTGAAGGTGCAGTTTAACAAAGAGCATATCTTGACATTTTTAAGTGATAAAATAATTAAAGATTCAAGTCTTTTTACTGCAGAGATTATTATTAGTGCAATTCAAGATAGTTTTAAACGTTTAATTGCTCCTTCAATAGAAAGAGAGATAAGATCAGAATTGAGTGAAAAAGCTGAAAAAAGTGCAATCTTAATGTTTAGCGAAAACTTAAGAAATCTTTTGATGCAACCACCAATGAAAGAAAAAGTAGTATTAGGTTTAGATCCTGCCTTTAGAACTGGCTGCAAGTTAGCAGTTGTAGATAAAACAGGTAAGTTTTTAGCAAAAACAGTTGTTTACCCCCATCCACCTCAAAATAAATATAAGGATGCTAAAAAAGTTGTTACTGAATTACTTAATAAATATCCTATAGATATTATTGCGATTGGAAATGGTACAGCTTCACGTGAATCAGAATCATTTGTTGCAGAATTAATTAGTGAAATGGACAAGAATGTCTTTTATATTATAGTTAATGAAGCAGGGGCTTCTGTTTATTCAGCTTCTAAAGAAGCGAGAGATGAGTTCCCTGATTTTGAAGTTGAAGAGAGAAGTGCAGTTTCAATTGCTAGAAGATTACAAGATCCTTTAGCAGAATTAGTTAAAATAAACCCTAAAAGTATTGGGGTAGGACAATATCAACATGATGTTACTCAATCAAAACTAGATGGAGAATTATCGTTCGTTGTTGAAACTGTTGTAAACCAAGTAGGTGTAAATGTTAATACAGCAAGTGTTGAATTATTAAGTTATGTTTCAGGACTTTCAAAAACAATTGCAAAAAACATTGTCGCATACCGAAATGAAAATGGAAAGTTTGAAGATCGTAAGGAACTTAAAAAAGTTAAAAAGTTAGGGGCTAAGACATTTGAACAATCAGTAGGATTTTTGAGAATACCTAATGCTAAAAATATTTTAGACTCAACTGCTATTCACCCTGAAAGCTATAAGGTTGCAAAAGAGATACTTAAACAAAATGGCTTTAAATTAACAGATATCCATGATGAAAGAATTAAGGAAATTGGCGAAGTTGATTCAAAAGAACTATTAACTGACCTAGATGTAGATAAATATACTTTAGAAGATATTATAAAAGCATTTTTATCACCAAGTAGAGACCCACGTGATGAAATGGAAAAACCAATTCTTAAGAGTGATGTATTAAAAATTGGGGATCTTACTACAGGTATGAAGCTACAAGGAACAGTTAGAAATGTGGTTGATTTTGGAGCATTTGTTGATATTGGATTAAAGAATGATGGATTAGTTCATATATCAAAAATGAGTAATAGATATGTAAAACATCCGAAGGACATTGTTGGTGTAGGTGAAATCGTTGAAGTATTTATACTAGATGTTGACTTGACTAGGAACAAAGTTGCACTATCAATGATTGAGATTGACTAATGAATAGTCAAAAGCAGTTAGTAGAAGGGGCTTTGTTTGCGGCAATCTTTATAGTGATGTTGATTATCGGAGCATATATACCACCAGTTGGACTTTTTCTAGTATACATACTGCCGCTTCCTTTAACGGTTTATGCTTATCGCAATACCTTTAGGTACGCATTGATTACAATGGTTGTATCTATGATATTGGTGTTCTTAGTTGCACCACCAATCACTATCATAAATGCAATAATTGCTTCTATTGCAGGGACTGTATACGGAACAATGATTAGAAAGAATAAATCACCTATATTGTGTTTTCTAGGGTTAGTTTTCACTTTCACGATGGAATTTGTCTTAGTTGAGTCTCTTGCAAGTACAGCAATGGGCTATTCTGTGATTGATCCTCTAATTGAAAATTTTAAAAATTTAGTTACCTATTTAGTTGATTTTATAGAACTAGCTAAAAAATGGATATCAACAAATACACCTCAATTAAATGTTGGAATTGTAAGATATATACTGGAAATAAAAATTAATGAGGGATATTTATTATCTTTTTTGAGCATGTCCGCTAGCGGTATCTTTGTGGTTGCTGGAGTCTTTAATTCTCTTTTATGTATCTCGATTACATCTATAGTGTTTTATAAATTGAAGTATAGAGTCATACCCCTACCAAATTTAGAATCTGTACGAGCTAAGAGAATTCTTGTAATTATTTTTTGCCTTATCTGCTTCATATTGTTATCAAAAACAGATATAATTTATCAATATAGCTTTGTTACAACTATATTGGTTAATGTATATATTCTGTTGATTATATATTTTATAATTGTAGGATATATCGAGTTTTGTAGTTACATAAATAGACTTCAAATTGGCCGAATATTAAAGGTGGTTATATGCCTTTCATCTATCTTTGTTTTTGGAATTTTCTTGTTGTATTTTGGAATTTTCAAGTCGCTATTTAATGGCGAGAAAAAACTTGAAAAAAAATAAAAATATTGTTGACATTACTAGTATCATTTGATATTATAGTGAAGCAACGCCTCCATAGCTCAGTTGGTTAGAGCACATGACTGTTAATCATGGGGTCCAAGGTTCGAGTCCTTGTGGAGGCGCCATTTTTTATTGGCCCGTTGGTGAAACGGTTAACACACCTGCCTTTCACGCAGGCATTCACGGGTTCGAACCCCGTACGGGTCACCATTTTGTTATTAAACAACCTAACGGTTGTTTTTAATTTGATAGATGATTATAAAAAATTCCAATTCATTGAATTGGTTTTTTTTATTTAACTAATTAATGATGTATATTTCGTCTTTGATTTCAACTATGTGTGTATTACTAGTTAAGTTAGTTAGATAAGTATTTAAATTTAGATAACTATCTTTATTGATCTTAACATTGAAAATAACTTTATCGTAGTAATCTTTATTGATAACCTCGATATTATTTTCTTCTAAGTAGTAATCAAGTTTTTGACCTTGTTTATAATTAACAACAATTTCAACTAATAATCCAGGCTCCTTGTTTACAAATACACACTCTTCAATTACAGAAGAACATCCTTTTGAATAAGCTCTAACTAATCCACCAGCACCTAGTTTTATACCTCCGAAATACCTTGTAACAATGCATATTACATCAGTAACATCATTATGTTCTAGTACATTCAAGATAGGGACACCTGCTGTTTGACTAGGTTCCCCATCATCACTACACTTTTTAAGAATCTTATCTTTTCCAATAACATAAGCATAGCAATTGTGATTTGCATCGTCGTAGATTTCACGAATTTCTTCAAGAATAAGCTTAGCTTCTTCCTCACTTGAACATCTTCTTAAGTGAGAGATAAATTTAGATTTATTGATTATTATTGTTGTTTCTATATCATTTTTTATCGTTTTATAACTCATATTATCACCAACATAATTGTACCACAATCCAAACAATTTTCCTAAAATATTCAGTAAAACAAAGAAATAGGCATATATTGTTGAATCTAATAGTGGTGATTAAATGAAAGCAATTACAAAAACTATATTCATGAAGTGTAACCGTTGTGGAAATGTTGATCAAAATCTTTTTGCAAAGACAAACTGTAATGTTTGTAAACAGTGTTTCTACTGTCGTAAATGTTTATGGGTTGGTAAGATAAATGGTTGTCAGGATTTAAAAGCAAATCCTCTAGTTTTCCTCAATGAAAAACCTAAATTGAAGCTCGAATATCAATTATCTAATTTGCAAAAACAAGCTTCAAATTTTGTCATGTCATGTGTTGGAAAGAAACAAGACGCCTTACTTGTTGCGGTCTGTGGGGCCGGTAAAACAGAAATAATTTATCAATCAATTAATGAAATGATAAAACAAAAAAAGAAGGTTTGCATCGCCATACCAAGAGTAGATGTTGTTAGGGAACTAAAACAAAGACTTGTAAATGATTTCAAAGTTAAGGTTTCAGCCTTCTACGGAGGAAGTGTGGACGGAACGGAAGCAACATTTTTCATAATGACAGTTCATCAATTATTTAAGTATCCTAGGTTATTTGATTTAGTAGTTCTCGATGAAGCTGATGCCTTCCCATATTCAAAAGATCGTACATTGCAGTATGCAGTTAAAAATTCAGTTAATAAGGATGGTTCGATTATATATATGACTGCAACCCCATCGTTAAAGCTAAGTATGGGAATAAAGAACAAGTTTTATGTTGATTCAAGGTATCATAATCATAGACTTGATATTCCAATTTTTAAGAAGGAAAACTTCCAAAATGAATGTATTAACGAAATTGTAGAGGGTGATGAGATTTATTTTATTTTTGTACCAACTATCAAAAGGTTGAGGGAGTTTGAAAAGATATACAAACTACCTTATGTAGGCTTTGTATCATCATCTTCTGACGAAAGAGAATCAACTATAAACTCCTTTAGGAATGGTGAATTAAGAGTTCTTTTTACTACAACAGTATTAGAACGAGGGGTTACTTTTGAAGGGTTAAATGTATGTGTAATTAATCCAAACCATCAGGTTTATACGGTCTCGACACTAGTACAAATATGCGGAAGAGTTGGTAGGAAAATCGAGACTCCAAATGGTAAAATACTTTTTATTGTTAACAAGAAAACTGTGAAACTCATCTTCTGTTTATTTGTAATAATAAGTAAAAATATTAAATCAAAATGGAGGGGTGACATTGAGTAGATGCCAGATTTGTAATCAAGAAATATCTATGAAACTAACATGGAAGAGTCTAGTTAAACTCGATTTATTGTGTGAAGGCTGTAAAGCAGGATTCGAAATTATTAACGATGAAAACTCTTGCAAGTTTTGTTCCTATCCAAACAGCAAATGTTGTGATAATGATGTAATTGAAAATAGAAGTATCTATTTGGGCAATGAGAAGATGATGGAAATTATTCATCAAATTAAATTTAAGAAAGACAATTATCTTTTCAAGGTATTTAGAAAGGATTTGTTAAAAATTGTTAGGAAATATTATAAGGGTTATCTAGTCGTTCCTGTACCGATTTCAAAAGAACGTATGGATATCAGGAACTTTAATCAAAGTTTAGAAATTGCCAAGCTAACTAGTCTTAAAATTGCAGATATTCTACTAAGAGTTGATAATGAAAAACAAAGCAAGAAGAGTCTTGCAGAAAGAATAAATAATCCCCCAAGATTTGAAATTAAGGAACAAATATATAATCAAAAAACACTTATAATTGATGACTTGTATACTACGGGAACAACATTAAGACAATGCGCAATGTTATTCGACAAAAGCAACGAAATTAAATGTTTAACTTTGACAAGAGTAAGAATAATGTCGAAATAATTCGAATGGTTTTCTTTGATTTTCTGTATAATTTTTCTGTATATTTAAAATGTACCTAAATTCAGAAGAAGGGGGTAAAAGTATGCGTGGTAAAGTTAAATGGTTTAATGCTGAAAAAGGTTATGGATTTATTGATTACCTTGAAGGTAGTGATATCTTTGTACATTATTCAGCAATACAACTAAATGGATTTAAAACTTTAGAAGAAGGGCAAGCAGTAGAATTTGAACTACTTGAGACAGATAAAGGCCTTCAAGCATCTAATGTTACCAAAGTGTAGAAGAGTGTTTCGCTTCAAGATATTTGAGATGTATGATATAATATAACTATCTTGAAGTTAGGAGTGGTTTTATGAAATTTAATATTAGAGGAAAGAATATTGATGTAACTGAAGGGATTAAACTACACACGAATGATAAGTTTTTAAAGTTAAATAAGTATTTTGATCAACCAGATCATATCGAAGCGAGTGTTCTAGTTAGAGTCTACAATAAGTTACAAAAAGTGGAAATAACAATTCCTGTAAAGAATTTCACATTAAGAATTGAAGAGGTTCATGAAGATTTATATACTGCTATTGATCGTGCTGTAAATAAATTAGAGCGTCAAATTAGAAAGCACAAAACCAAGATTGAAAAGCGTTATAAAAACGTAACGGAAAATGATTTCTCATTTGATTACGATGTAGATGATGAAGAAATTAGTGAAGAAGAAGTTGTTAAAGTTAAAAAATTAGATATTAAACCAATGGATATCGATGAAGCAATTTTACAAATGGAATTAGTCGGTCATGACTTTTACGTATTCTTCGATGTTGACATTGATGGAATAAGTGTTATTTATAAAAGAAAAGACGGAGCTTATGGGCTTTTAGAAACTAAATAATTCAACTATTAAACACCCATTTGGGTGTTTTTTTTTTATAAAAGTGATACAATAAAATAAGTACATATAATAGGAGTGATAAGATGATTAAGAAAATTAAAAAGATGTTTGATCAATCAAATATCGAGTTAAAAAAAGCTACTAAATATGCAAAACAAATAGATTATTTATCTCAAACTATGAAAGGCTTAACTGATGAGGAGTTAAAGGCTAAAACTCCATTGCTTAAGGAAAGATATCAAAATGGTGAGACTCTAGATGACTTATTAGTTGATGCATTTGCGGTTGTTCGTGAAGCGAGTATTCGTGTAACAGGAAAGTACCCTTTTTATGTTCAAATATTAGGTGGTATCACTATTCATAATGGTAATATTGCGGAGATGAAAACTGGTGAGGGTAAAACCCTAACTGCTGTAATGCCTGCATATTTAAATGCACTTACAGGTTTAGGTGTTCACATCATCACGGTAAATGAATACCTTGCTTCTCGTGAAGCTGAAGGTGAAATAGCTGACTTATTTAGATGGTTAGGACTATCTGTCGGGTTAAATATTCGTAACATTTCAAAACAAGAAAAGCAAGATGTATACAATTGTGATATTGTATACAGTACAAATAATGAGATTGGATTCGATTACTTACGTGATAACATGGTTATCTTTAAGGAACATCGTGTTCAACGTCCTTTAAACTTTGCAATTATAGATGAGGTAGATTCAGTTTTAATCGATGAAGCAAGAACTCCTCTGATTATTTCTGGGGGAGCAAAACAAACAGCTGATTTATATATCATGACTGACCGTTTTGCTAAAGGATTAGTTAATGAAAAAGAATATACTTTTGATGAAAAAACAAAAGCAGCAACATTAACCGTTGAAGGTATCGAAAAAGCTGAAAAAATGTTTAGTATAGAAAACTTATATGATCTTAAGCATTCAGCATTAGTTCACCATATTCAACAAGCAATGAAAGCTAACTTTGGTATGAAACGTGACTTTGATTACGTTGTTCAAGAAGATGAAATTGTTATTGTCGATCAATTTACAGGTCGCCTTATGGCAGGTCGTGCATTTAGTGATGGGTTGCAGCAAGCAATTCAAGCTAAAGAAGGTGTAGGAATAAAGCAAGAGATGCGTACTTTAGCAACTATTACATACCAAAATTTATTTAGAATGTATAATAAATTATCTGGGATGACAGGAACTGCTAAAACAGAGGAAGAAGAATTTAATAATATCTATAATATGTTTGTTGTCGAACTGCCAACTAATAAACCTATTATTCGTGATGATAAAACTGATATGATTTACCCAACACAGGAAGCAAAATTTAAAGCTATTGTCGATGAAATCGCAACGCGTCATAATACAGGTCAACCAATTCTAGTCGGAACTATCGCAGTTGAGACTAGTGAGTTAGTTTCAAAGTTATTAAAAAGACGTAAAATTAGACATGAAGTTTTAAACGCTAAAAATCATCATCGTGAAGCTGATATCATTGCTAAAGCTGGAGATCTAGGTTCAGTAACAATCGCTACAAACATGGCAGGTCGTGGAACTGATATCAAGTTAGGTGAAGGTGTAATTGAATTAGGTGGATTATGTGTAATTGGTACTGAGCGTCATGAATCAAGACGTATCGATAATCAGTTACGTGGACGTTCTGGACGTCAAGGTGATGCAGGGGTTTCTCAGTTCTTTGTTTCACTTAAAGATGAGCTTATTATTAGGTTCGGGACAGACAGACTAGCAGGAATGATTACAAGTCTAGGGTTGCCTGAAGATCAACCAATACAATCAAAAATGATCTCTAAAGCATTAGAATCTGCTCAATCTAGAGTTGAGGGTTCAAACTTTGATGTACGTAAAAACTTATTGCAATATGATGATGTAATGGGTAAACAACGTGAAATTATGTACGAAAGACGTAATCAAATTTTAGATAATGAATCAATTCATGATGGAATTAGAACGATGTTTACTAATGTATGTACAAACCTTGTTAATAGCCATCTTACAGATACCTTTGACTTAAGTGATGATGATTACAAAAACATCAGTGCTTATGTTACTGAAAATTATTTTACTCTCTCTATAAAAGATATTAAAG
>Ga0209272_10002122_pt1 | contig 11463 bp, 13 predicted proteins | sample tdDd002_FD_187125 | JGI IMG/M metagenome (GOLD analysis project Ga0209272, IMG submission 187125) | Marine sediment microbial communities from the Atlantic coast under amendment with organic carbon and nitrate - tdDd00.2 (SPAdes)... | ecosystem: Environmental > Aquatic > Marine > Coastal >... | reverse complement strand
GAATTATTAACCGCAGAAAAGAGAGTTTTTAATATTTTAAAGAAAAGACTTTAAAAGTATTGAATAATAAAAAAAACAGTGTTATAGTATAAAAAAATCGCTATGAAGAGACTATAGTAAATTCTAATGTGTAGAGAACCAGTGGTTTGGTGGAAACTGGTCATTGAATTTATGAATCTAACTCTGAGCTTGTAAGTAATGTTACACGTTTCACAGACGTTATCCTGTGATCAAGAGGATATATTTTTATATCAATTTGGGTGGCAACGCGGGTTATACTCGTCCCTATTTTTAGGGACGAGTTTTTTGTATTTTAAAGAATAGTTATTGGTTATTAAGGAGGTATTTATGTTAGATATTAAGAGAATTCGTAATGAATTTGATGAAGTAAAAAAGTTGATTGAATTACGTGGTAAAGGTGACTTTGGTATGTCTGATTTATTGGTATTGGATAAAAATAGAAGAGATATTCTTGCCAATGTAGAGCAGATGAAAAATAAACAAAAGACAATTTCTAAGCAAATTCCAATGTTAAAAAAAGAAGGAAAAGATGCATCTGAAGTTTTGGCAGAAATGAAAAAGTTGTCGGATGATATTAAAAAATTAGATGAAGAAGTTAAAGGCATAGATGAATCTTTAAGAGATAAATTATTAGAAATACCGAATACTCCAAATGCTGATACACCAATTGGTAATAGTGATGAAGATAATATAGAAATTAGAAAAGTAGGAGAACCAACTACTTTCGATTTTGAGGCAAAACCTCATTGGGATTTAGGAACTGATTTAGATATTATAGATTTCGAAAGAGCTACTAAAATTACCGGCACTAGATTCAACGTTCTAAAAGGTCAAGGTGCTAAATTAGAAAGAGCACTTATTAATTTCATGTTAGATCTACATACAGAAGAACATGGATTTGATGAAGTTTTAACACCTTTTATGGTGAATAGAAATTCTATGGTTGGAACAGGCCAATTACCTAAATTTGAAGATGATATGTTCCATTTACCTTCTAAAGATTTCTTTTTAGTGCCAACTGCTGAGGTACCTGTAACTAACCTATATGGTTCAGAAATATTAGATGCAGAACAGTTACCAATTTGTCATACGGCTTATACACCATGTTTTAGAAAAGAAGCAGGCAGTGCTGGAAGAGATACAAGAGGTCTTATTAGAGTTCATCAGTTTAATAAAGTAGAGATGGTGAAATTTGCTCATCCAGATGAATCGTACAATGAACTTGAAAGTTTGCTTCTTGCTGCTGAAGAAGTTTTAAAAAGATTGGGACTTGCGTATAGAGTTGTAAGATTATGTGCTGGTGATTTAGGATTCTCAAGTGCTAAAACTTTTGACCTTGAAGTATGGATGCCAAGTTATGGACGTTATGTAGAAATCAGTTCATGTTCTAACTTTGAGGATTTCCAAGCAAGACGTGCCAACATTAGATTTAGAGATCCTGAAACTAAGAAAACTCGGTTTGTTCATACTTTAAATGGATCAGGCTTAGCAATTGGTAGAACTTTCGCTGCTATATTAGAAAACTATCAGAATGAAGATGGTACCATTACAATTCCAGAAGCATTGGTGCCATACATGGGTATGAAAACAAAAATAGTTAAGAGATAAAAAAAAGAAGTTGAGAATTTCTCAACTTCTTTTCATTTATTTTTTAATGTCTTCTATGAATTGAACGATTTTATTGATACCAGTTTTGACTGTATCCATATCTGCAGCATATGTGATTCGGATATAATCATCTAATCCAAATGCTATACCTGGTACTACAGCAAGTCTATATTGGTCTAAAAGGATATTTGAAATTTCAATAGATAAACTTTCAACATCTCCTAAATATGGTCTTAATTTTGAAATATCGATAAATGTATAGAAAGCACCATCAGGTCTAACGATAGATAAATCTTCTATACCATCAAATATTTCAATCACTTCATTTCTACGCTCATGATAAGTTTTAACCATATGTTGAGTATCTGCTTCACAATTATTTATTGCCTCAACAGCAGCCCATTGTGAAATAGTAGAAGGATGTGACACTAAATGTCCTTGTATTGATGACATAGCTTTTGCTAATTTTTTACTAGAAGCTGTATATCCAAGTCGCCATCCAGTCATTGATGATGATTTAGAAAGACCATTGATCGTAATTGTAATATCTTTTGCAGCTTCAGATAAGCTTGCAATACATGTAAACTCATCACCAAAAATAATTTTTTCATAAATTTCATCTGCGATAATATAAATTTGTTTTTCAATACATATTTTAACGATTGGTTCTAATTCTTTTTTGGTATAAACAGCACCAGTAGGATTTGAAGGATTCGTAATAAAAACTGCTTTTGTTTTATCTGAGATTAGTGCAGATAATTCTTCTGGTTGAAGTTTAAAAGAGTTTTCAGCTTGGGTATTAACAAATACAGGTACACCATTAAGAAGTTTAACCATTTCAGGGTAACTAGTCCAATAAGGCTTTGGAATGATAATTTCATCTCCTGGGTTCATAATTGCTAACAAAGTGTTTGAAATAGAATGTTTAGCACCACTTGAAATAACAATTTCGTCAAGATCATAATTAACATTGTTATCTCTTTTAAGTTTAGCAACAATTGCCTGCTTTAATTCTAATAATCCAGAAGCAGCATCATATTTTGTTTTATTTGCTTTAATGGCTTCTATAGCAGCCAATTTTGCCTTTTCAGGTGTAAAGAAATCTGGTTCACCAATACTAAGGCTAGTTACTTCGATACCTTGTCTCTTTAATTCCTTGACCTTTGTACTTATACCAATCGTCACAGAAGGTGAAATGATTGATGTTCTATTTGCCAACATTTTAATTCCTCCAAATAAATTAAGTTTTTATAACAACTCTAAATGATGATAAAATTTAATACAATTAGTTGTTATAATAAAGATATCTAAATATTAACATACTTTGTATAATAAAATAAGACTATTTTTGAAATTTGGTGATGAAATGGATAAATTATTAATGACACAAATAATAGGTGTATCTTTCATTTTTGTAATTGTATCTTTTGTTGCACTTTTTAATTTTATTAGAATTAATCTATACTACAATAAAGTTGAAAAGGAAAAATTAAAAGAAGAAAATCGAATTGTTAAAAGAAAAGACACAAACATTTATGAAATTAAAACGAGGAAAAAGACATGAAGCTATTCGAACAACTGATTTCTGTTAATAAAGAGAAATTAGTATCTTTCCATGTGCCAGGCCATAAAAAAACAAAGTTATATGATGAATACTTTAATCAAATAAATAATATTTTAGAAATTGATACAACAGAGATTCCTGGGACAGATGACTTACATGATCCTTTAACTTGCATAAAATCATCTCAAGATGCTTTGTCGGAGTATTATAATACAAAAGAAAGTTTCTTTTTAACAGGAGGGACAACATGTGGTATTTATGCCATGATTATGGCAGTAACTTCTCCGGGAGATACAATTCTAGTTGCAAGAGATTGTCATAGAGCAGTTTATGATGGTATGTTTTTAGGACACTTAAACGGTGTCTATATATCACCGGAATTTTATAGTGGCATTTCTATAGGTATTACAAAAGAAAATGTTATGAAAGCCATTAACGAAAATCCACATGCGAAAGCTTTGGTACTTACCTATCCTAATTATTATGGTATTGGCACAGATTTAAAAGCGATTGAAGCTATCGTACATGATAATAATATGTTACTTTTAGTAGATGAGGCCCATGGTGCTCATCTTAATTTGAGTGATGAACTGATGTTATCAGCTATTGAGTTGGGTGCAGATCTGGTGGTACATAGCAGTCATAAGAGTTTGCCATCAATGACTCAGAGTTCTGTATTACATTTGAATTCTGATAGAGTTAACGAAAGAAAATTAAAACAGATGCTTAAATTACATCAGTCGTCTAGTCCGTCTTATGTTCTGATGGCATCACTTGATATTTGTTACGATATTGTGGTGAAAAAGGGTGATGTTTTAATGACTAGATTATTAAGAAATATCAAAAAGATTAGAACTGAATATCCTGTTTTTTTAGAACCTAGTGACTTACCTGACGGCTTTAAATTAGATCCTACAAAACTAACAATTATGGGTAAAAAGTCTGATTGGAATCCTGTAGATATTGAAAATCAGTTAAGAGAAAATGGTATTCAAATTGAGTTTTCAAATGAAAATAACGGTGTGTTTGTGAGTAGTATCATGAATGAAACTGAGGACTTTGAATATTTGTCCAAAACAATGGAAATGTTGAAATTTAAATGTTATAGTGGTATAGATAATATGGATAAATCATTTTTATCAAAAAATATGATGTCATTATCTGAAGCATATTATAGTACTAAGAAAATGATAAAATTAAAGGATGCAGAAAATTGCATTTCGACTGAATATATTATTCCATATCCGCCAGGAATTCCTATGATTATTCCAGGTGAATTGATTGAAGAAGACAAATTAGAATTAATAAATAGAATGTTAGATAAAAACCAAAAAATAGTTGGCATTGATAGTTTTGAAGATGCAACAATCGAAGTGGTATCTAATGAGGAGGCATAATGAAACAAGAATTATTTGAGTGGATTAAATCCATTGTATTTGCAGCAGTATTTGTTTTTGTATTACAACTTTTTGTTGTACCAACAACAATTTATCATACATCGATGGTACCAACCTTACAACCTAAGGATATGGTTGTCATACAAAAAACTAAAAATGTTGAAAGAGGCGATATCATTGTTTTTAAGTCAGATATGTCTTTTGGAGAATCAGGAGTTAATGAATTACCATTTTATAGACGTCTGTTTGTGAATGAAGATACTAAGAAAAAATTGATTAAAAGAGTTATTGCTGGACCAGGAGATAAAATTGTTATTGATGGAAGTGATGTTTATGTTAATGACGAGCTTTTGGATGAATCATATATTAATGATGATGCTTACAATACTATCTATATAGAAGAGATACCTGAAGATTATTACTTCTGTATGGGAGATAATAGAAAGTTTAGCATGGACAGTAGAGATCCTGACATTGGTTTGATTGCAAGAGATAAAATTGTTGGTAAAACAACAATAAGAATATTCCCGTTTAGTAGATTTGGAAAGATAGATGAGTTTTAATTTAGTTATTGGGCATGATAAAGAAAAGTTATATTTAAAGCAAGTTATCAAAGAAAAAAGGTTACCTCATGCTGTGATGCTTGAAGGTTCAGAAGGTATTGGTAAACGATCGTTGAGTTTACAAATGACTCAAGCCATTTTTTGTGAATCATTAAGTGGAGACGCTTGTGGCGTTTGTAGAAATTGTATCAAAATGATGCACGATAACCACCCTGATTTTATGTTAATAGAACCGGATGGTAATCAAATTAAGAATGCTCAGATAGAAGCTTTTCAGGAATTTGTTAATATAAAACCATATGATGCCGCTTATAAAGTCATCGTTATAAAAGATGCTGACAGAATGAATGCATCATCACAAAATAGAATTTTAAAAACCTTAGAGGAACCACCAGCACATGTTATTGTGATTATGTTAACCACTAACAGTGAATCCTTATTACCGACGGTGTTATCAAGAGCATTAATCATAAAACTTAGTGGTGTACATCAGAATCTTGTTGTTGACTATTTAATGAAACTGTATGACACATCTCAAGAAGAGGCTGAGATGATTGCAAAATTATCGGAAGGATCAATTGGCAAAGCGATAGAGTATATGACTTCTGATAGCTTTGAAGGCATTAGAAAACATACAGAAATTATTTCAAGAAGAGGCTGAGATGATTGCAAAATTATCAGAAGGATCAATTGGCAAAGCGATAGAGTATATGACTTCTGATAGCTTTGAAGGCATTAGAAAACATACAGAAATTATTTTAAATTCAATAAATGGGAAAGAACGCTCTAAACTTTTAGGTGAGTTGTCTTATTTTACTTCTGAAAAAGAAAATATTCATAAGGTATTGGATTATATGATATTATGGTATAGAGATATTCTTTTATTCAAACAAGCAAAGGCTAAGCATTTACTTGTTCATAGCCAATCATTAGATTTTATAAAAAAGCTTACAAGAAATCTTTCGTTAAAAAAGATTATTCAAAATATAGAGGTTATTGAGACAACAAAAAAGAAATTGAAGCAACATGCACATTTTGATTTAACGATAGAAGTCATGTTGATTAAATTATTGGAGGAATAAATGGTTACGGTCATTGGAGTAAGATTTAAGAAAGCAGGCAAAATTTATTATTTTGATCCTGATAATATTGATACATCAGATGCTAAATACGTTATTGTTGAAACAGCAAGAGGTGTTGAATTTGGTAGTTTAGTCATCAATAAAAGAGAAATACCAGAAGAAGATGTTATTGCTCCTCTAAAAAAAGTATTAAGAGTAGCAACTGCAGATGACATCAATGTTCATGAAGAAAATCAGGGTAAAAAAGCTGAGACATTTGCAATTTGTTCTGAAAAAATAAAACATCATAAATTGGAAATGAAGTTGATAGACGTAGAATATACATTTGATAATAATAAAGTTATTTTTTACTTCACTTCTGATGGAAGAGTTGATTTTAGAGAGCTTGTTAAGGACTTAGCATCAGTTTTTAGAACTAGAATTGAACTAAGACAAATCGGTGTTAGAGACGAAGCTAAGATGATCAATGGTATTGGCACTTGTGGCAAAAGATTGTGTTGTGCAAATTGGTTAGGAGATTTTGAACCCGTTTCTATAAAAATGGCAAAAGATCAGAATTTATCCCTTAATCCCACTAAAATCTCAGGTATTTGTGGACGTTTGATGTGTTGTCTTAAATATGAACATGAAGTATATTTAGAACTTAAAAAAGGTATGCCTAAAGATGGTGAAGTTGTGAAAACACCTAAAGGTAAAGCTGTTGTTATGAATACACAAACCATTCGAGAACAAGTGAAAGTTCGTTTGATTATTGGAGAAGACAAAGGCAATCCAGTTTTAGATGAAGATGTATCTGTGTTTAAAAAGAGTGAAATTGTACGTTTAAAAAGAAAAAAACCAGTTCCAAAAAATACACCGGAAACAAAAGATAGTAAAAAACCAGAAGAAACAAAAAAACAACAAGACTCTAAGAAGCAACATGAAACTAAAAAGCAACATGAAGCTAAGAAGCAACATGAAACTAAGAAACAATATGGAACAAAAAAACAACACGAAACTAAAAAACAAGAAGATACTAAAGAGCAGGTTTAGCCTGCTCTTGTTATTAGAGGCATTATGATATTAGAACATGAGAGATTTGATTTAATTCAAAAAAACGGGTATGGTATTATTCAAAATAAGAAATGGTTCTCATATGGTATAGATGCAGTACTTATCAGCCATTTTTCATCACTTAAGGAAAATGCTGTTGTTATGGATTTGGGATGTGGTACTGGTATTATTCCACTATTAATTCATTTAAATCACACAACATCGGTTATTCATGGTATTGAAAAACAAACTGAAGTTGCTGATATGGCGAAGAGAAGCATTACAATGAATGATTTAAATGACAGTATAGAAATTCACAATCTTGATATTCAAGAGTTATTTGCTAAATTTGGTAAAGGAAATATTGATGTTGTCATCAGTAATCCGCCATACTTTAAAAAAGGTAATGCCATAGTTAATACAGGAGATGTTAAAGCATCTTCACGACATGAAACGACAGGTAGTCTTGAAGATTTTATAAGAGTAGCAGCAGGGCTGTTAAAAGAAAAAGGTAGCTTTTATATGGTTCATAGACCCATGCGACTTGTAGATATTATATACTATTGTAGAAGTTATAATTTAGAGCCTAAGGAAATTCAATTTGTTTATCCTCATAAGGATAATCCGCCTAATATTATGCTGATAAAATGTGTTAAGAATGGTAACCATGAATTGAAATATCTTGAAAATATTTATGTATACGATGAAAATAGGAATTATACGGACCAAATAAAGAATATTTATAGAAAGTTAAATATAGATGTATTTTAGAAGGAGTTTTACTAATTATGGGTAAATTATACATTTGTCCGACACCGATAGGCAATTTAGATGATATGACAATTCGGGGGTTAAAAATCCTTGAATCTGTAGATTTGATTGCTGCAGAGGATACAAGACACACAATTAAGCTACTGAATCATTTTGAAATAAAAACAAAACTCTTCAGTTATCATGAGCATAATAAAAGAACTGCAGGTCCACAATTAATTGAAAGATTACTTGGTGATATGGATGTAGCACTTGTTTCAGATGCAGGTATGCCAGGAATTTCTGATCCAGGAGAAGATCTAGTCAAGCTATGTATTGAATCAGGTATCGAAATAGAAGCATTACCAGGCGCCTCAGCCGTTATTACAGCTTTAGCAGCTTCTGGTCTATCTACTAGACGATTCTTATTTGAAGGCTTTCTAGACCGACATAAGAAGGTACGAAGAGAACGTCTAACATATCTCGAGCCATTAAAAGAAACTTTGGTTTTTTATGAATCACCTCATAGACTCTTAGATACTTTAGGTGATTTTATTAAAGTTCTAGGAGATCGACAAATTGTCTTAGCAAGAGAGTTGACTAAAAGATATGAAGAGTACTTCAGAGGTTCTATAAGTGAAGGCATAAGTTACTTCAAAGATAAGGGCATCAAAGGCGAATTTGTAGTTTTAGTAGAAGGTAATTTAATTGTAAAAGAAAAAGTATTTGACCTTTCCATAGAAGAGCATTTGCGACAAATTATAGCTTCAGGAAGTTCTAAAAAAGAAGCTATTGCAATGGTTGCTAAGGAAAGAGAATTACCGAAAAAAGACGTTTATCAAATTGCAATAGACATAAAAAAATAAGCCTCGAATGAGGCTTTTTTTAATAGTCACTTAGTTGCATCTCTCTCTGTTAAAACGAAACATCTATTATTTTAAGTTTCCAATTTCAACAATACAACTAGGGCATACATTTTTTCCTTTAAGATTCTGAACACCTTTTGCTTGACCACAGAATACACAAGCTGGTTCATATTTCTTTAAGATGATTGTGTCAGCCTCTACAAGCTTGACCACAGAATACGCAAGCTGGTTCATATTTCTTTAAGATGATTGTGTCAGCCTCTACAAAGATCTCTAAAGCATCTTTCTCACCAATCATAAGTGTTCTTCTCAACTCAATAGGGATAACGACTCTTCCAAGTTCGTCAACCTTTCTCACAATTCCAGTTGATTTCATGTTACATCCTCCTCTTGACAAATTTCGACATAAATACAATTCCACTACCACTTCTACTTAATCTTACAGAGCAACAAAAAAATTGTCAACTCGCATTTTACTAATTTAATAATTAATTAGAAAGTTGAAGCCATTTATATTAATACCCTAGTTAAGGACTTTTAACCAAAATACTTTTATTTTGTAAAGATATGTGAATTTTAAAATTAAATTATTTGAATTTTCAGAAAACTATGATATAAGTAAGTATGGGGGAAGTTATGTTTGAAATTGATGAAATAAAATATTTGTGTGATATGATAAATGGAACATTTTATATATCACCTAGAAGTACTTATGAATATATCATGTTTGGCGATATAGATCACTATGAAATATTGGTCTCATTTAATATGGAGGAGTGGCTAAAAAAAGTGACTAGGGTAACTTACAAGAAACATGCTAAAGGGTACCTAGTTACTTTTATTGATGAACAGTTAGAAGTTTATATGGAATCATTAGAAGAGCCAATTGAATCGTATATAAAAAAGGCTGAGTTTAATATTGATGCTATTGTAATGGAAATTTCTTTGGAGGCACCAGGCTATTGTACTTATGTCGTTAAGAATAAAGAATATTATGCATCGTGGATAGATGTATATAACGTAAGATCTAATACAAAGATGGGATATATTGAACCCATTCATTTGGAGTCGATCTCATACCACGGTGATCTAATATTTAAAATGGTTGAGCTTAAGGTAAAACATCAATTGGATATTAAACCCTGTTTGATAGATCAGTTGAGTCAAGAGAGTTATGAACCTTTTGGACCAGTAAAACAATCTTTTTTTAATATATTGTCGGATACCAAATCTCATCAAGCATTAATGATATTAGATCAAATAGGCGTTCTAGAAAAAGCATTCCCATTAATTAAACAAATGAAAGAAAATAATCTATGGGATTTTGGACTGTATTGTTTGAAGAAATTAGAATGTGTACTAAATTCAGATCATTATTTTCAAGAAAGTCTTTCGAAAGCGATTAATGGGACTATGAGGTTCCAGTTTGAGTGTGGATTAAAGAAGTATCAAATGATCAAATTTTCAGTACTATTTCATGATGTTTATAAAATCATGAAACTCAAACAAAACTCTCCTGAATTATACGAAGATCATTTTACTGATTTCTGCAGCTATTTTGATTTCAAAGAAAAGACTTGTCATTATTATGCTCAAGTTATTCAGAGTCACCGGAAAATATTAATTGATCTTAAAGAAAGTTTCAGTGAAGGGAATTTGAGTCAAATCAAATTATACGAGTTTTATGAAGAGTATCAGGATGAAGTGATTGATGTGTTATTGGTTTTATATGTAGATCAGTTATGTCATGCACTTCATGATGAAGAGATGATGAAAGAAAGATTGTCTTATGTCATGAAACTATACATCTCGAAATATTGTGAGATTCAATGTATCAATAGTGAGATTACCACTATGGAAATTGATACTCAACAATTAAGTGATGTTGAGTTGACATTGCTGATTGAGGATGTAAAGAAAAATGTGTTCTTTGGTAATTTAAGATATGATCGAAAGAGTATCATCAAATATTTTCAAAAACTAATAGAACAATCCGTTTAGGATTGTTCTTCTGTTTCTTCTTCTTCAGTTTCTTTGTTAAAAAATTTATCATAGGCTCCCTTTGCAATGCTAGCCGTATGAAAAACAGATGTTAATCCATCCACAACAGTTTGATTTTCTTTGACAACACCAGTTACAGATTCTGTGGTTTCAGAAATATTATCCACTGTACCTCTAAACTGAGCGATATCATGAGCTAATTCTTCAGAAATATCATTCACATTCTTACTAATACCCGGAGCTTCTTTTAATATTGAGTCAATTTCTTTTCTATTGTCTTCAACGATTGAATTGATATGTTTCATAGAACTATGTGCTTTCATTAGAATTTTTATGATGTAGATAATCATAGCAATTAAAGCTAAATATACACCACAGAGCAATAAATCTTTTAGTGTAAACGTGATGATAGTATTCATAGAGACTCCCTTCAATAATTCATTTCTAATATTATTATACAATGTAGTTTGGAAAAGTACACCATAAAAATAAAGTATGTTATGATATAGAAAAAGATAATATAGTTGAGGTGATTAAAATGAAACATTCAATTTTTTATAATGGACAGTGGCAATCTCA
>Ga0209272_10002115_pt1 | contig 11487 bp, 11 predicted proteins | sample tdDd002_FD_187125 | JGI IMG/M metagenome (GOLD analysis project Ga0209272, IMG submission 187125) | Marine sediment microbial communities from the Atlantic coast under amendment with organic carbon and nitrate - tdDd00.2 (SPAdes)... | ecosystem: Environmental > Aquatic > Marine > Coastal >... | reverse complement strand
TTGCGATAAAACGGTGATTGATCAATGTAGCCATAAAGCAGTTCGGCTTTGTCTTTATTGATTTGCTCGATAGCTTCAACGCCACCTTGCGCTTTTAACCACTGGAACACCAAGCCAGATAGATACCACGCAAATGTCGGCGGCGTATTATACATCGACTCCTTTTCTGCCAGTACTTTGTAATTCAGCACACTTGGTAGCGCTTGGTTAGCAAGCTCAAGTAAATCATCGCGGACAATGACGATCGCGATCCCCGCGGGGCCAACGTTTTTCTGAGCGCCCGCGTAAATGACGCCGTATTTTGAAACGTCGATTTTACGCGACAAAATCGTCGACGACATATCGGCAACAATAGGTTTGTCGGTAATAGGCAGTTCGTTAATCTCGATACCATCAATGGTTTCATTCGGGCAAAAATGCACATAAGCGGCATTTTCACGGATTTGCCACTGCTCAGCTGGGATAACCGCAGTTTTGCCATCTTTCTCTGTTTTTGCATTAAACACGTGTGGCGTGCAGTATTTCTTCGCTTCAGCGATGGCACTTTCGGCCCAGTAGCCCGCATCAATATAGTCAGCGCTATCATTGTCACCCAAAAGGTTTAATGGCACAGCGGCAAATTGCGCTCGCGCTCCACCCTGACAAAACAGCACCTTATAATTATCTGGCACTTCCAGCAGATCGCGTAAATCTTGCTCGGCTTGCTCGGCAACCGCGATAAATTCTTTACTTCGATGACTGATTTCCATAACCGATGTCCCGAGCCCATTCCAATCGATGAGTTCGGCTTGCGCTTGTTCCATTACTGACTTAGGTAAGCCAGCGGGGCCAGCACTAAAATTATAAATCGGTTCCATGATAGCGTACGCTCCTGCATTAATTACTTAGCTTATACCAGAGTAATACCATTTTTTACTCAGCGACAAAAGCGAAAAAAGAGGTCATTTGACCTCTTTTTGTTGGCTAGCGGTTGTTATCTTAAAAAACGCCGAAGTTATTGACCATTCGCCAATAGTGGCAAAAACAGCGCCATTAACGCGACTTCTTTGCCGGTTTCAAACTTAACCATACCATTCTCAAGTTTTGCACCGAGTTGATAGCCTGATGGGCTAGTTGACGCAAATTCCAAAATCATTAGCTCATCGAGCCCTTCTTGTAAGGTTGGATAAACCTCAAGCAACTCGTTAGAGGTATTGGCCGTTAAGTGGCCAGTTAGCTGATTCAAAATCATGGTCGGATTTTGTGACACATTTTTTAACCCAGCCGGGATACCAAGCTGCCAATCGATGTTCATGGTGCCTTTATCAAGTTTCACCACTAATTGGTCTAGGCTGACGGTTAAACCCGACTCCACCAGAGTATCCAGTAATGGGATCGCCTCTGCTATCTGCTCATCGTTGAGTACTTGATTTTGCTGATAAAGCGCCATTAGGCCACTAAACGCACCGCGATTCATATCGCGGACCGAAAAGTCGAACCTTGCGCTGTCAACTTGGGCGTTCGCCATCGTAAGGTTAGTGAGCAAAATTTTCTGTTTGCTGGTCAGTTTCTCACCGGCTTCATCTTGGTGGGCACTGATGGTGTAGCGCATTTTTTCCAGTGATAACGCTTGGGCGGGATCATGCGTTTTCAGCTCGACGCCTTGAACGCGAATGCTTTGCTTACCCAACCAAAAGCCCTGCTGTTTTTGGCCATTCCCTTTAAGAACCAGTTTATCGACCTCAAGTAACTCACCATTGGCAAACTTAACTTCCATACTTGGCACTTCAAAGCGAAACTCTGATACGCCACCAAGGGTAAGTTGGCCTTGGCCGTTGTAGTGATCAATATTAAGTTCAGCACCGGCGGCATCTTTAAACTGGATCGGCTCAGCATGAAAATCAAATGCTGTGTTGCCATTTAACTTTGTTTGGGTGTCTAAGCGAAATGCCAACAGAGGGTTTACTAAGGTTTCCGTTTCAGCACTAATCGAGAGTAGCCCATGATCAATTTGGTGGGTCAGCTCAATTTGAGTAGGCAAACCATCTTGCTCAAGCTGCCCCTTAAGAGCTGGGTCCGTCACACTAAAACGAGTCTTCGCCTGCGCAGAAAAATAGCCACGTTGATATTCAATCACTTCAGCACTTATTTTGTCATTGCCCAGCAGGGCAACCCCATCGGTTAAGACATTTTGCGCGATTTGACCAACGGCGAGCGGCCAACAGGCGGCCATGATAATTGCGCCGCCAATGGCAACGTGTTTTTTTATTTGCTGCATTTTTCTACTCAATGAAGATGAAAACTATTTAACCCAGCGCTAAGCATTGTCTTGGCACTGAGATAAAACGAAGGCACGATTGTACCACCGCTTAGCACCTCATTGGTAAACATTGAGTTAAATCAGTATTTGCCACCTAAACCCGTGTTGTTATTAAAGAATATTAACCACCTCTCATCACTGGCGTACTTTTCTTGTTACATTGAAAAAAAACAAAAGTGACTGCCGTGAACCAATACGCCCTACTGTTTATTGACAACGATCTTAAAAGTGTTGAACAACTAAGATGTGAGCTGGCTTCTTTCTCGCATCGCTTCGATATCTATGGTGCCGACTCGATAGAAGAAGCCGAGCAAAACTTGCAGTTTATCGAGCAAGAAAATCAGGTGGTTGCGCTGGTCATCGCCAGCGATAGCTCGCTGATCCAAGGCGCCGACTTTCTCGTTCAGTTGGATAAACGCGCCCATACCAAAAGCGCGCGTAAAATATTGCTCAGTAACGGCCACGACATCGAAGCGATTCTCGCGGCGGTGAATGAAGGACGCTTAGACCACTGTATTACCAAACCCTTTACTCCAAATACCGTACATAAATCTGCCGTTAAAGAGCTGACAACCTTCATTCTCGAGAACGACAAAGATGACTGGCTCGCCTACAGCCACTTACTCGACCAAAACCGCATTTTGCGTGCTCATATCGATAATCGAATGCGCTCTTATCGAGCCGGCTTTATTCACGACTTTCACGACCTAACCGACAACCAACTCGCCGAGCAAGTTGTGGGTGCCTTACATAAGTTTTTTGAAACTAAAGACGAAACTCGGGCCGTGCGCAGTTATTCTCCCGATCACTTACTCACCCGAGAAGGGGAAGCTAACCGGTTTTTGTGGTTTATCACCGAAGGCCAAGTGGCGCTATATAAGAAAGATGATTTAGGGGTTCAACGTGAAGTCGTCCGCCACTCGAAAGGCAACATTGTCGGCGGAATGTCGTTTGTGACTGGTGAAGAGTCGTTTTCAACCGCGCTCACCTTAACCAACACCGAAGTGATCAAACTCGACCGTGAGGTTTTTTCTCAGGTCATGCATTCCAATACGGATTTGCTGCCACTCTTTACCAACCTACTACTGCGCCACTTTAACCGTCGATTACAGCGCAGCATCAACACCAAACTTGAACTGCAAAAAACGCTCGAATCATTAGAAACCGCGCATCAACAATTAATAGAACGGGAAAAAATGGCGGTATTGGGCCAATTGGTGGCGGGGGTAGCCCATGAGCTGAACAACCCTATCGCAGCCATATTAAGAGGCGCTGAAACGCTCACGGAGAAAATTGCCAGTTTAACCGCGCAAGCGGGAGAAGAGCTCGCCCCCCAACTGGGCAAACAGATTTTGCGCGACGCGCTCGGCTCTCGGCCAATGTCGACCGCCGAAATCCGCCAACAATCCAAGCACCTGGCGACACAACTTGGCGACAGGCAACTGGCCAAAAAACTGGTGCAGTTTAACCTCCATCACAACCCAACCGAGCTCAACCGACTTTTGCAACAAAGCCAAGATTTACCAGCGGATATCAAACAGCTAGAGGACTACCACATTGCAGGCAGCACATTGCGTTCCATCAACGTGTGCGCCAAACGCATCGCCGATATGGTCAAGGGCTTAAAAGGCTATGCGCGGCAAGATGACGAAAAACTTCACCATGTCGACATTCATGAAGGGCTTGAAGACACCTTAATCATCTTTGAAAACAAACTGAAACGCCATAAAGTCACCAAGAATTATCAGGCGATCCCCGATGTATTGTGCCAGCCAATCGCGCTCCAACAAGTTTGGACAAACCTGATATCTAACGCCATCGATGCTTTCCCTGAGCAAGGTGAACTGGTCGTTGGCACTGCGGTTTATCATAAAGGAAGCAAAGAGTACGTTCAGGTCACAGTGCGTGACAACGGCCACGGCATTCCAGACGAAATAAAGCAGCATATTTTTGAGCTCAATTACACCACCAAACGTGAGGGCAACTTTGGCCTTGGGATCGGGCTCTCCGTTTGCCAGCAAATTGTCCACCAGCACGGAGGCTGGATTGATGTCGAGTCGGACGCCAGCAGTTTTACCCAAATGCTGGTTTACTTGCCGACCTCGCCTTCATCAAGCATCAGTGGACACACTCTCGAACAACATGACAGTAAGGAACCATAGCCATGAAAAAGTACTTAATATTATGTGTAGATGACGAACGCGAAGTACTTGATAGTGTGACGCAAGACCTCGCTCAATTTGAGGAATTTTTCGTTGTAGAGGCCGCAGAGTCCGTTTCCGAGGCGCGCGATGTGATCCTAGATTTTGCCGATGAAGAGATCCCGCTGGCGCTGATCCTGTGCGACCATATCATGCCAGAACAAACTGGCATCAGTTACCTTATTGAACTAGAGCAAGATCCGCACACCCAAAAAGCGCGCAAGTTACTATTAACTGGCCAAGCCGGGCTTGAAGACACGGTCGAAGCCATTAATCATGCAAGCCTAGATTTTTACCTTGCCAAACCATGGCAAGGTGAAGAGCTCATTAAGGTCGTGACCGCCCAACTGACCGATTTTATGATCGAAAACGAGCCCGATTTAATGCCTTGGGGCCGAATACTCGATACCGAGCGAATTTTTAACGCCATCGCGGATAAAAGAAGCCAGTTTGGCGAATAGTTCGAAGAATTCACAATTTTTTGATGATTCCTCGATAAGATGCTTTATGATATATGCCATTGAATCAAGGAGAAGATAACAAAAGCCAATTGGCTTTTGGGCTAATTAAACTGACTTTTTGGGGTAACTGGCCACATCTTAGAATTATAAAATAATAGGTTTGTCTATATTATGCGCAAGACTCTTTTAGCTATTGGTCTTTTGGCCGCCACGACTACAGCCATGGCCGCTGACAAAGACGACGTTGTCATGAGCAACTTTAACTACGACTACGCCGAAGCGCGTATCGGTGCGAGCCCAATGACGTTAGGTGGTGCTTTTAGCAAGTCTATCCACCCAAATGCTCATCTTATCGCGTCTTTCGATTCCAAGTTTAAAGGCGACTTCGATAGCTCTGCCGGTTTTGGTTTCCACGCTCCAATCAACAACTGGGCAGACATCACAGGTGAAATGCTATTTCGCGCGGTTGATGAAAAAGACCAAGGCGTTGAAACGGGTATGCAGCTAAACCTTGGCGTTCGCCAATGGCTGGGTCCACAACTTGAAGTGGGCGGCAAAGGTGGCTACATGTCAATCAAGCAAAAAGAGCAATTTACCGGCTCTATCTATGCTCGCTTCCACTCTACTGAGCTATTCTCACTGGGTATTGAAGGGATCTTAAACGATTTCTACGGCGATCACATGATGATGACCGCTCGCTTTAAGTTCTAATCATTAGAATTTCGGCCCGATAAACATAAAAAAGGTTCACTTTCGTGAACCTTTTTTTATGAAACCTAATGACCTAGCCATAGAACATTATATTAGACATGCGGGACAACTGCCTTGTAATGTCACCCCACGCAGATTGGCTTCTTTAACTAAAGTGAATCAAGTAATTCTTGCTGTTGTTGCTCTTGAATCAACTTCCAGTGGCAGCCTTTTACGGCACCAGCAAACTTCCACAATAAACGAATATCAACCTCACCGCCGTAAGTCGTCCTTACCCGGCGAAAAACATCTACCGCGCCTAAGCGCATAAATGTACTGACGTCATCAATGCCCGATTTCTTCACCATACGCTCTAAAGTCAATTGCATGTTAGGCAAGTCTCTTAACCTGCGGCTATCTTTTGACTTTTGAAACGCACGCTGTTGTTTAGAAAAATTAATCGAACCTTGAACGATTGATTCTAACTCTGGTGAGTTCTGATCAAACAAATCCGTTATGTCGTAATAGTTTACTGTTGCAGTCGTCTGTTTTTTGACATGTTTGTATTTTTCACATTGCATGCCAGACAACTTTTTATCTAAGTTACCACCGCCTCGAATAAAAATAATTTCATTCGTTATTAGCGCGAACATGGCCCCATCTTTAAACAGCCCGATACCACCGAACATTGAACGTTTTTGATAAGTGCCAAATTTTTTCGCGTATTCATAGAACAATTGTTCCCTCATGTTCCGTGACCTCCGTACTTATGTGTTAACCCCCCGATCAAAACACAAGCGTCAATAAATGACTTTTAGAGCGTTAGCCGAAAATGCGGCTAAAAAAACGGATTGCTCAAGGCAACCCAAAGTGAGATTTGTGTAGTTCCTTAACTCACTTTATGAAACATGATACTTAATTGAGAAAAATAAGTCCTGACACTCGTCACATAGCAATAAATTCGTCTCAGATATAATACGACCACGATCACATAATGGATGTAAAGCCTAAGTAAGCAGCCTATTTACCATTCACCATTCGATATCAGCACAACATAATGACACATTTATAAATACTTTTTTTACTGCGCGTTTGCTCGCTAAACGCTCCTTTTCGTTGCTAACTAGTTGCTAAAAACCCCCAGCTAACGTTAAACTCAATATGAGTTTCTTTCGATATAAAGAATGCAATGAATCACTTATCATTTTACTGGTTACCAGACAACAATCAGCTTTTGCTAAAAGGGCTAGAAACTGAATTCGCCCAACTGGTTGAACAATCAATTAGTACTGGAAAAATCAGCCTTCCACCGATCCCCGAAGTGGTACTCAAGATTCAAAAACTGTGTACCCTTGAGTCAACCGGGATCGCTGAAATCTCCGAGTGTCTATTGCAAGACCCAGGCTTAACTGCCGTGGTGATCCGAGTTGCCAACTCTGTTGTTTTTAACCGCCGCAATATTACCTGCACCGACCTAAACACCGCCGTCTCTCGTCTAGGGATTTTCCGAGTACGTGATATCGTCACCGCCCAAGCCATCGAGCAGCTTAAGCACACGGCTAACCTTAAAAAAGAGTGTAATACTGTTTTGGTTAACAGCGCGACGACCTCACGCCAACTTGGCGCTACCATGGTCATGATCGCCAACATGTATAAGTCGCTCGACGATGAAGGCCGCTTTGAGTACTTAGAACCGGAAAAAGCCTTATTGATCGGCCTGCTCGCTGATATTGGCTTATTCTGCTTGGTTAACGAATACCACCTCTATTTAGACCGTGGCAACTATTTAGATTACGACTTGGCGATGCAAATCTTCCAATCTCGCTGCCCAATCACCAGCCAGTTGGTACTAAAGCAGTGGGGCTTCGACTCAGACTTCCTCGAAGTGGCCACTAACAAGTCACTCGGTCAAAGCGACAAACTGGTCAGCTACCTCGACATCGCCCGCATGGCTAATCACTTGTTGCTATTTAGAAACAACGATGAAGCCATCGAAGATCACCACGTAGAATTCGACGTCACCGGCGCCGAGGTCCTCTACGAACTCAGTAACCTTTCTGACGGTGAGTTCCAAAGCAAAATCAACCGCATTGTGCGCGCGACAGCTTTCTAGATCCTTATCACCGCCAGAGCTCACGTTCTGGCGGTTAGTTTTTTAACGCCATTCAACAGAAAATAGCACCTTCATTGCAGCCCAACTCGCGCGTCACTTCACTATTTCAGCTCAAAAACTGAGCTCTTTTGGTTCTTTGTTCAACTCCACTCTGCTAATATGTAGTTATATTTAGGGTGTATATGGCACCGCCTCATATAGCAAAAGTATTGGCTTTAATAGGAAGCAATAATGGCAATCAAAAGTAGCACATTTGGCCGAATAGAACTGAGTGGTAAAGAAGCCGCTCGCTTTCTCGTTCATATGAACGAAGATAAAGCGAACCCTAAAGCTAAGGAGAACTTAGAAGAAGGTAAAGCTCTTCGCGCCAAAATGCGTGCATGGCAAGAAAAACATCAAAGCTAAACTTCATTAGGAAAACAATACATTATGGAGTTTGGTTCTGACTATATCGTCCGCCCTATTCAATCAACTGATTCACTAATTCCCTTCAAAACTGGTTCGCAAGAATTTCAACCACTAAAAGCATTTCTAAGAAACCAAGCCATTGAGTTTCAGCTCGCCATGGTTGCACAAACCTATGTCTGCATTTTGCTCGAAGACGGCGAAGACAAAGGCAAGGTTATTGGTTATCTAACGTTAACCTGTAGCGAACTAGATATTAAAAATGGCTACGAACTTAGTGACTGTCCCTACGCTAATCAGTATGACTCACTGCCTGCCGTAAAAATCGCCCGACTTGCTATCGACGCTAGATATCGTGGTAATAAACTAGGAAAAATGTTTGTTGCTCTCGCATTAGATGTTACCACTCAAGATATTTACCCAACCGTTGGTTGCCGATTTTTAATCACAGACGCAAAAGCCAACGCCGTCGCATTCTACAAAACTGAAGGCTTCAGCGAACTTAACACCGTAAAAAACCTAACCAGCCCCAATCCAGTGATGTTCATAGATCTTTTTAAAACGCTTAATGAATAGTAAACCATTCAGCAAACCTAAGTTGGGCTCCTCAAACTATTCACATAGCTCGCACGCCACGCACTATATAAATGTAGGTGGTAGCATAATTAACTTGCAAAATATTCTCGGACACCAGAATATAGAGCAAACAATGGTTTATGCCCACTTCTCCCCTACCCATTTAACGGAAGCCACCAAGCTAAATCCAATAGCTCGGATGGGCTTATAACGCACACGGAAAGTGGCGACAAAATGGCGGCGGAGCTCGGTAAATAGCGAGTAATAAGGGCAAATGCCGCATATAGAACAATACGCGAAGCCTTATAGGGCAAGCAAGACAGCGATTTTACGAGGATTTACATGTATTCAGGGAATATATTCGATAAATTTTTAACCCTTTAATATCATGCAGTTACAAACACCAAAACTCGAAAATGGCGACAAAGTGGCGACAGATTTTTCCTGCCCTATTTCTTTTACATCGCTCGCATTTTTTCTGAGTGTTAAATAAAGCAATTACACGCTCACGCCAAGCTACTTCTAAAACGCAAGCTAACCCACTAATTTTTATTGTGTTATCCAGCCTCACAAGCAATGATGCTGCTACTTCTCATATCCAAGAAGTATCCAACGCCTTTGCTTGCGCGTCTGGATAGGCCGAGTTCGGGGGGAACTCGGCCGCCCCACTCAATACGGGCTATGTGCTTGATACTTTTCAAGCACTAGCCTTACATTTTCCCAGAGCTCTTCAATGTCTCGATACTCTAAGTAAAATTCGCTATCAATAAACTCTGCGCTACTAGATGAAAACCATGGCTGGGTTTCACTTTTACCGCCAATCCCTAATTCGAACCTAGCGCAGTACTTGCCGCCTTTAGGCCGGATCTGAAACTTGATGTGATAGGTCCAATGGCTTTCTAATGGGCAGCGCTCGTAGTGAGCAGGTAACCATCCTGAATCATAATTATTGGGTAAACGGTTTGCAGGTAATTGGTATTGAGACGGCGGAAGTATTGGCATGGCACTTCGTAACTGACTGGCCATTTGATTGAATGCGTCGATGTAGGCTTCTTTGATGTGTGCAGCTTTCTTGCCTGTAAAGCCCATGACCAAGAACATGAAACCATCTTTGGTCATTTCAATTGCTTTTCGTAATTCACCCTTTTTGTCGTGATATTCAACGTGCGCAAAATTGCGCGCGTTAAATTCATCCGAACATTCTAAGTTGTTGACCTTACGGACTACGTCACGGTGCTGCTTATTGAATGCTTCTGCAACTTTAAGAGATGTGGTGCGAATTTTCTCGCCTTGGTTAAAAACAAGATCAGATACAGTCAGAGTAAGAGAGGTTGTAGGCATGGTTGCCCTCCTTGTGATGTCTTATTATCACCACACAAAGGGACTAATCTTCGGGTGGTGAACTGAACAAGGTTAGTCCTACCGCTCACAAGGTTACGGCCAGCCGAAGCTGCCTTGCCCAGCCCACCATAATGCTGATAGTACGTTTTTTAGGTAAAACGACCATGTTCAGGTGTGCCGAAGCCACACATAAAAAAACCAGCGAAAGCTGGCGTCTATGCGCCTTGTAAAAATTTGCGGGGGACTAATCCCGACACTGGATTTTGCCAGTGCATTTATAGATTAACGATGTCGAAGATCGGTGTCAATCGTTGAGTATCGGTTTATGTCGGTGATGTCGTTCCAACAATCAGGCACTTAGTGTAAAATATTCTGCGAAATCGAATGCACAGCAACAGTAGCGGGTGCCAGTACTTGGAAACTAAAAAACATCTGGATACTTCATCTGTTGCCACATTGGATCATGCTTTACATGGCAAATTACACCCTACGCTCATGTGGCCAGAGAAATTATGCGGGAAGTATCTGGGGGAGATATGCTGAATAAATCCGCATATAAGCGATATGTACTATCGAAAAATTAATTTAAATCTACGGAAAATATAATAATGAAAAAATTGACTCTTTTCTTGTCATTGGTTCTTTCAACAAGTGTCTATGCAAATGCCACCATCAGCACTGATAAAACGGTTTCTATTGAAATCGACGGTGATGGTGACTTGGTGATAAAAAGTGATGAACTGAAAAAGCCAGATACAACAACAAATGAGTACTTTGCTAACTTGGGAATACGAACTTTCCCAATGAAGTGTGATGACTTAAAGCATGAGGGATTGGGTGCTAAGTTAGATGATGAAATTGACAATGAATACTTAGTTCCTATGTCTGACCATTGTATTACTGATAACACTAAGTCTGTATCAATAAAAATTAATGGCATCGAAAAAACCTTTAAGCTGTAGTATATGAATTCGGCGCACCTTATGCCCAACGTTATGCGCTTCGGATAAATTTGAGGGTAGATGTATGAAATGTGCTCCATTTAAAGATGAGATTACTTTTGATGATTTCGCAAAAATTGATATTCGTGTTGGCTTAATTGTCGAAGTATCAGAAGTGGCAAAGTCGGACAAGCTCATGAAGCTAACCGTCGACTTTGGTGATCATAAGCGTTCAATCTTAGCAGGCATTAAACAAGAACGTGAGAATCCGAAAGAAATTGAAGGTAAGCAAGCCTTGTTTGTGGTCAATTTACCCGAAAGAAAGATGGCAGGTGAAGTATCTCAAGGCATGTTGTTTGACATCGGCTACGAAGACAAACTGAAACCATGCTTAGCTTGCCCAGAGACAGAAATACCTAATGGCGCAAGAGCAGGGTAACGCACATAACTATAATTTTAA
>Ga0209272_10002113_pt1 | contig 11488 bp, 7 predicted proteins | sample tdDd002_FD_187125 | JGI IMG/M metagenome (GOLD analysis project Ga0209272, IMG submission 187125) | Marine sediment microbial communities from the Atlantic coast under amendment with organic carbon and nitrate - tdDd00.2 (SPAdes)... | ecosystem: Environmental > Aquatic > Marine > Coastal >... | reverse complement strand
ACTTTCCCTATCAGGTTTTACTCAGAAACAAAGCTCAGGCTTTCAGTTATATTTTCTTATTTATAAATCTATTACTATTCACCCTTTTATATGCCATAATCAGTATTCTATTCAAAAACTTAGTTCTAGACTCAAGTTTATCATTTCAAATGTTTGAAATTAAAAGCAATTGGATGTACTCCATGTTGGGATTAATTGTTTTGATACAACTATTTTATGGACTAATTCTTCTAGGTAAGCTAACCAACAAGAGCATAAAGGATAAACTTAGTTTACCAATAAGATTGCTTGCGATCATGCTTTTTTTCGCAGGAATTATCCTTACAAGACAAATTGTTGGGATGACGCATGACTGGCTAGGTTTGGCTTTTCAAATATCACTCCTATTTGCTATCATTATAATTGACAAGCTTGTAAAAGCGAGTTATTTTCATACATTTTTCATTAGTTTACTATTAGGTGTTTCCATCTTTATTAGTAATAGAATAAATACTTTTTCCGAACAGAAAGAGTTACAGGTTCGTGTTCTTGAAAGCTTGAATTTATCTTCGGAATACAGTCCAATATCTGAATCCTTATTAATTGAATTTGAGAAACGACTCAAATCAGATTCGACGCTGAAGCAACTTTGCAAAACACCTGTTTATAATGAAAACAGAATTATAAATTACCTGCAAAACAATTTCTTAATAGGCTATTGGGAACAGTTCCATATACAAATAACAATTTGTAGCGAGAGAGATGAACTAAATGTGGAACCTGATAATCAGATTCGTAACTGCTATGAGTTTTTTGAGGAAATGATTCTCAAGAATGGTGAGATTATTGCTGGGAGTAATTTCTACAATCTAAATGAGTACGATGGTATGGTATCCTACTTAGGAAAGATTGAAGTCGAAGCTGCAAGATCTACAAAGCATAGAATATTTATCCGTCTTGACTCCAAATCTAAATCACAAGGTTTAGGATACCCTGACCTGCTGCTTGATGAAAAGATACAGGTTCAAGCTACGGGAAAAGATTATTCATATGGAAAGTATCGGGATGGGAAATTAATAGCCTCATCAGGAGAATTTAACTATTATTTGAATGATGCGGGCTTTGGGAATTCAAAAGGCACTCATTCCTGGAAGAAGCTAGATCACTATTCTCACTTAATATACCGATTTGGAGAAAACTCAATTGTGCTTAGTTCTCCTGAAATAACATGGCTAAAGAAATTTATCACCATTCCATACATTTTTATACTTTTCTACATTTTCACTATTATTATTAGTTTTATTGAACGATTCCCTTGGCGATTGCGACTAAAATATAGTTTTAAATATCGTATACAATATTCAATAATAGGTGTATTAATGCTCTTCTTTCTACTCCTTGGTGGTGGTAGTATCTATTACAATATTGAGCAATTCAACCAAAAGCATGATAAAGAACTCAGCGAAAAACTACAGATTATTAAGCAAGAAATTATTCAAGAACTGCAATTCAAGGCTGATAAAAATATTATTACAGAAAGGTTACAACAAATTTCTAATTTGATATTTGCCGATATACACCTGTATAGTACAAAAGGTGAATTAATTGCATCTTCAAGACAAGAGGTTTTTGATAAAAAACTACAAGGTAAACAAATGAACTTCTCTGCTTTTTATCAGTTATTTCATAAAGAACGAACTCATTATATACATAAAGAGCAGATTGGAAATATGGAGTATCTATCGGCTTATGAAAGTTTGGTAGATGCCGACAACCAACGTTTAGCTTTTGTTAATCTACCTTACTTCATAAAAAGTCAAGATCTAAAATCGGAGCTTTTCAATTTGATACTTACTGGAATCAATTTGCACTTATTCATGATTTTGATTGCCATTTTTGTTTCAGTTATCATTTCTAATAAGATTACTCAGCCACTAAGACTGATTGAAAATAAATTACAAAGTACACGTTTGGGAACACACAGTACAGCCATTGAGTACAATAAGAATGATGAAATAGGAAGTCTGGTTAAAGTATACAACAAAATGCTTCTCGATTTAGAACAATCGGCAAAACTTTTAGCTCAATCTGAAAGGGAATCTGCATGGAGAGAAATGGCACGGCAGGTAGCTCATGAAATTAAGAATCCGTTAACACCAATGAAGCTGAGTATTCAATTTCTACTCCGCCGCTACAACGATCAGTCACCCGATTGGGGTAAACACCTTAAGCAAGTTAGTGAAACACTAATTCATCAAATAGACACACTTTCTTCTATTGCAACTGCTTTTTCGAACTTTGCTAAAATGCCTGAGTCGAAGTCTGAAGATCTGAATTTAGTTGAAATTCTAAAGCATGCTCTATCACTATACCAAAATGATAAACATGAGATTAGTTTAAACTTAAATGGAATAGATGAAGCTATGGCTAGCTTAGATCGAGAGCAATTTGTTAGAATCTATGTCAACCTCTTAAATAATGCGATTCAATCGATACCTTTAGATCAAGAAGGTAAAATCATTATAGAAATCGAAGATAAGGATACTCATTGGCTTAGTTCTGTAAAAGACAATGGCAAAGGTGTAGATCCTAAAATAAAGGCCAAATTATTTTACCCGAATTTCACTACAAAATCCAGCGGTATGGGATTAGGACTCGCCATTGTTAAAAATAGCGTAATTCAGGCTGGTGGTGAAATATGGGTGGAATCTGAATTAGGTAAAGGGAGCTGTTTTTACGTTAAAATACCTAAGAAAATTAATTTAATGAACGATGGCATGAGCTAACCTGTAAAAATAGGTCCGAAATTAAGAATCGATTACAAGCCTCGACACCAAACAAAACAACTGATTTTCAGAGCACTAGGTGTGATGTTTAGAACAATCGATTACTATTAAACTCTTTCACAAGTTAACTTACTTGACTTCATCCATTGCAATTAAGTTATTTAAAATAGCATACACAGTTAAACCCGAGACCGATTTAATTCCTAACTTTTGTGTAATATTTTTTCTGTGTGTTACTACCGTATGAATGCTAATAAAAAGTTTATCAGCAATTTCCTTATTGGTGAGACCAAGAGCAATATGCTTTAAAATATTCTTCTCTCGAGCACTTATAGGCTCTTCTGATTTCCCATTTTTATCCTTCGTAATCAATTCATCTTTTAAAGCTTCTAAGCAAGAAAGAATTTTAGTTTGTTCATCGTTGTAATGAAGAAATGCATCAGCAGAATACTTCAATTTGGCATCATCATCATTTGATATAATGACGAGTTTGCAAGCTTCTAACTTATCACACTCCTTTCTTAATAGTTCTATATTAAAATCGAATAGATCGGGGTTTAAAATTAGAATATTAGGCTTAAGTGTATTCAGGCTTTCAATTAAACCTTCAGCTTTATCCACTTTTTGAACGACCTGATTATCGCCAAGTTTCTTAAGAACAGCATCCAAACCTTTCTGGATCAGATATGAAGCTTCGGCAACTACAATTGTAATATTATTCATAGCTTCAATTAATTCATTTCAGTAATCATTTTCTCCATAGCAATCATCTTTGGAAGCAGAACCTTATCCTCTATACGTGCATGATAACTTAAATCCTGTTCCAACATAAATAGCAGTTGAATAATTTTATGATATAAATTCGTATTTAAAGGAGGTGTCAGATATTTAATCATTATGGTCTTTAAGTCCATTAGTTTTTCTTCCACATCATCGTGTGCATCTTGATACCTCAAAATGGAAAATGACTCGTATATTTCCCTATTTTTATCAGAAACAACACCGATCTTACAAATTTCTTCAACAGTTAAAACATAAGGGAAAACAACCTCTTCTTCGTGCATAATATGCTCGGTCAGTTCATTTTTATAACCTTCATAAAAATTTCTAATCAGTAAGATATATTTCTCATCTTCAGTCTCGGCATGTTGTAATTCCTCTATCAAAACTTCTATCTCTGGAAGCTTCTCATTTAAATAACTTGAGTGAGTCATTTTAAGATAAGTGACAATATCTTTTGACGGTATTGATTGTAATTCTTCTTTGGGAAAATAATCCTTATCATGATAGGTGTTAACCAATTGAAGAAAAAAATTAAGATCGACTTTAGTTTCTGTACAAATCTCTTTCACTGTTTTATCGCCAAATCCTAAATTGATTCCAAAACGATAAATTACAGGGATCAACATGTAATTCATTTGAATGACATCTGCCATTTTCATATCCTTGCTAATGCGCATATGATTCTTTTTTATTGATTGAATATTTAAATTACACATTATTCTTTAGATAACAAGACAAGAGCTCCTAAACGGACATATAAGTCAGAAAGGAGCTCTTGTTTATAAAATAGAAAAACTGAAATCAAATGAAATATTAACACTAAAAAAGAAATATTATGGCAAAAGATTTCTTGATTCTCACCAGATTTCAGCTTTCTTGGCTTTGTTTTGTTATGACAAAAATAGCTTAGGAAAAACGATGTTGCAATACCAACATGTTGGTATTTATGAAAACTGGATACGAAAAAACGTGCATTCTACCTCTTGGTAAAATACACGTTTTATATTCTAAATAACAACAGAAATTAAACCTGTGTTTTATTATTTTTTCCTCATTAAGATCTGAATTGGCACCCCTGAAAAGTTCCAATTATCACGAATTTGATTTTCAAGATAACGTCTATAAGAATCTTGAATATACTGAGGTAGATTACAATAGAAAACAAAAGTTGGTGCATAAGTAGGTAACTGCGAGACAAACTTAATTTGAATAAATTTCCCTTTTACTGCAGCTGGTCTATAGTGTTCGATAGCCTTAAGCATTACTTTATTTAACTCCGACGTTTTGATTTTACGAACACGGTTTTCGTATACCTCGATAGCATATTCCAAAACTTTTATCAAACGTACTTTTTCAACGGCTGATGTAAAAATAATAGGCACATCATTAAATGGAGCTATTTTATTACGAATCTCCGCTTCGAATTCTTTCATGGTATTGGTTTCTTTCTGAACCAAATCCCACTTATTTACCATGATTACACAACCTTTACGGTTTTTAAGCATGATATCTAAAATGGCTAGGTCTTGAGCCTCAACACCACGAACAGCATCTAAAATTAAAACACAAACGTCGGCACTTTCAATACTACGGATAGAACGCATTACGGAGTAAAACTCTAAATCTTCGTTCACCTTTGGTTTCTTACGAACACCTGCCGTATCTACCATGATAAAATCGTGTCCAAAACCTTGGAAACGTGTATGAATAGAATCACGAGTCGTACCCGCAATATCAGTTACAATATTTCTTTCAACGCCCAATAGAGCATTTACCGTTGACGATTTCCCAACATTAGGACGACCAACAAAAGCAATACGTGGTAAATCTAGATCCTCTTCTTCAGGCTTCTCTATAAAATCACCTACTACAGCATCAAGCAGATCACCCGTTCCCGAGCCATTTACCGATGAAATAGCGTATACCATATCACCAATTCCCAAAGAATAAAATTCATTGGCTGCATATGTTAGCTCCGTATTATCAGCTTTATTGGCCACTACATAAACCTTCTTATTGGTACGACGAAGAATCTTAGCTACTGCCTCATCAAAATCGGTTAGTCCATGCTTAACATCCAATACAAATAAAATGGCATCAGATTCATCAATTGCCAACATCACCTGCTTACGAATCTCATCTTCGAAAATATCATCCGTATTAACAGAAAAACCACCTGTATCGATTAGAGAAAACTCAGTTCCATTCCAATCTGCCTTACCGTAGTTTCTATCACGAGTTACACCCGCTGTCTCATTCACAATCGCCTTACGTGTTCCTGTTAAACGATTAAAAAGTGTCGATTTTCCAACGTTTGGACGACCTACAATTGCAACAATATTGCCCATTTCTTAATTATTTTTCAATCTGATTTTCATGAAGAAAATCGAGAATCTATATTCAAATTTATTTGAGCGAATACGTCGTCTCTCATAGACAGTCCCTCACTCATCCCCAATTGGGATACTTATATAATATCTTTATTTTTGGTAGCCAAAATTCTTCAACTGAGAGTCTTTACTTCTCCAGTCTTTTGCAACCTTCACATAGACTTGTAAGAACACTTTTTTACCAAAGAAAGCTTCAATATCCTTACGAGCTTCGGTTCCTACTTTCTTTAAAGCAGCACCTTTATGCCCAATTATAATTCCTTTCTGAGAAGTTCTCTCAACATTTATAACGGCCATAATTCTAATGATTTTTGGCTCATCTTTATACTCCTCAACTTCAACTTCAACACTATAAGGAACTTCTTTATCGTAATTCATTAGAACTTTTTCCCTGATAATTTCAGTTACGAAGAAACGAGCAGGCAAATCGGTTACCTCATCCTTAGGAAAATAAGCTGGTCCTTCAGGAAGTAGTTCTAAAATTCGATTGAATAAGTTTCCAACATTAAAATTCTCCTTAGCAGACATTGGAAAAATCTCCGCTTGTGGCAATTTTTCTTTCCAACGATCAAATATTTTAAGGAGCTTCGTTTGATCAGTTAAATCAATCTTATTCAAAATCAACAAGACTGGAACTGTAGCTCCTTGAACCTTTTTCAAGAATTCCTCATTCTTGTCAATAGTCTCAACCACATCGGTTACGTAAAGAATAATATCTGCATCAACCAATGCTGATGTCGAATATTTCATCATCGATTCCTGAAGTTTATAATTCGGTTTCAATACACCTGGTGTATCCGAATATACAATCTGGAAATCATCTCCATTTACAATCCCTTTAATTCTATGGCGAGTGGTTTGAGATTTCGATGTAATAATCGAAATTCGCTCTCCAACCAAATTATTCATTAGGGTTGATTTTCCAACATTGGGGTTACCAATGATATTTACAAAACCTGATTTATGAGGTGTTTTTTCTGACATATCGTGATTATGAGGTTTCCTGACTTTGAAAATTAAGCTTACTACTTTTCATAAACAGCAATAAACCACAATCTTATATGCAAAATCTCGAAACATTTTGAATTTGCAAATATAAGGCTTTTTCTTTGAAGGTAAGAACAAGTGTTTGATTTAATTGTATTTGAGTTTATTGGCTTCATCAGATAAATGAATCCTTTTTCATTAAACCAATTGGATATATACTAAAAAACACCCTCAAAATTAATTGAGAGTGCTTAAAATTTCGTTAAAAAACCGTCACTTAACCTTCTGTTCCCTCAGGTGAAAAATCAAAAGTTCCTGCGTCAGCCACTTCACTAACCACAACTTCGATATTTTCTTTTTCAATTTTTTCCAATCCACTTTCTACACTAGGGATTACAACTACCTTATAAGTATCTGCCTCTAATGCACGAATCAAAAATTCACCCTCTTCGTTTGGAAAAGTAGAAATACTATCTGTTCCAACAATAGCATATACAACGCCATCAAGCTCAACTGGCTTAACCATACCTTTTATTGCACCCGTTTGAGCTTCCATCTCAGCTCTAATAACTGGTTTAAGGTTAAATTTACCTGAATTACCAGCTTTTACTATAGACTTCGCTGCATCAAAATCTAATACCAATTTATAAGTTACACCAGCCTCAAGCATAGCATTAACCTTAATTTTAAGACCACTTTGCGATGCTGATGGTGTATCTAAATCTAATAATTCACCGTTCAAACCTAGTTGGTTATTTTCACCTAATACCAATCTTACTTCATTTAATTCACCCTCTGGTAATTCTATTTCTCCCAACAAAGCTTCCTCCCCATTGGTTAATTTCAACAGATCGTATACTTTCTTTTCTACATTATCAAGAGATTGCCATCCATCAGAATTAATCTGAACATCTGCAACGTCAATTAAAACAGATTCATAATCAGCAGGAGCATCAACCAAACTTACTTTGATTTTTGCCATCTTATCATCATCACTCTCACAAGCAGAAAAGATTGATGCTGTCAGTAAACAGAAACCAATCATTCGAAATATCTTTCTCATATCAATAGATTTAAAAATGTATGTATTCTACAAGATTACAACTTTATTACTCGAAATACAAATAATAATATCAAGCCAACACACTAGCAATCAGACATAATACAAAGTAAACAAGAAGAGAAATCACAAGCTGTTTACATATATTTTTTAACATCATAACACAATTCATAGACTACCAATCACTTTCATAATTGATATTAACAGAATACCATCTATTGTTTTAGATAGTTTCTGGCAAGTCTAATCATAATTGTCATTTTATTTTTTCAAATAGCACAAAAAAAACACCACATCACAAAATAATAGCTGTTAGTCTGGAAAACAACCATATTCATCAAAAGAAACAGTGGCTCCCTTATAATGATTTATAAATGTAAAAAGCACCCCCGAACTGCATCGAGAGTGCTTTTAGATATTTGAATGTCTTTATAAAGACTACTTCTTCATCAATTCAGCATAGTGCTTGAAAAACAATGGAATTGTGTTGATTCCGTTGAAGAATTGCTCCAATGGGAAATTCTCGTTTGGAGAGTGAATTGCATCAGCCTCAAGACCGAATCCCATTAATACCGATTTAGTTCCCAAAATCTCTTCGAAAGTTGAGATAATTGGAATCGATCCTCCTGAACGAACAGGAACTGGACGCTTACCGTAAACTTCTGTATAAGCTTTATCAGCGGCTTGGTATGCTGGAATATCGATAGGACAAACATAACCTTGACCACCGTGAAGAGGTGTCACCTCAACTTTTACGCAGTCAGGAGCAATTGCCTCAAAGTGATCTTTGAATAGTACAGAGATCTTTTCCCAATCTTGGTTTGGAACCAAACGAGTAGAAATTTTAGCGTGAGCTTTTGAAGGCAATACAGTCTTAGCACCTTCGCCAATATAACCACCCCAAATACCACAAATATCGAATGATGGACGAATTCCAGTGTGCTCAGAAGGTGTATAACCTTTCTCACCAGCTAATTCTTTCACATCAATTGCTTTCTTATATTCTTCAACATCGAAAGGCGCTTCAGCCATCATAGCACGCTCTTCTTTTGAAACTTCAATTACATCATCGTAGAATCCAGGAATAGTAATATGACCATTCTCGTCAACCATCTGAGTAATCATTTTAGCCAATACATTGATTGGGTTTGCTACTGCACCACCAAACAATCCTGAATGAAGATCACGGTTAGGACCAGTTACTTCCACTTCCCAATACATTAGACCACGAAGACCTGTTGTGATTGATGGTATATCCGGAGCAATCATTCCTGTATCAGAAACCAAGATGATATCTGACTTCAACATTTCTTTATGCTCTTCGCAAAACTTAGGTAGATTAGGAGAACCAACTTCTTCTTCACCTTCAATCATGAACTTTACGTTACAAGTCAAGCAATCGTTCTTAACCATGTATTCGAAAGCCTTCGCATGCATAAAAGCTTGCCCTTTATCATCATCAGCACCACGTGCCCAAATTTTACCGTCTTTAATTACTGGCTCGAAAGGATCTGTATCCCAAAGCTCAACCGGATCAACAGGCATAACATCCATGTGTCCGTAAATCAATACCGTTGGTAAAGCTGGATCAATAATCTTCTCACCATAAGTTACTGGATTTCCTTCAGTTTCCAGAACTACTGCTTTATCAGCACCAGCATCTAACATCAACTGCTTCCAGTATTCTGCAGCCTTGTACATCTCTGGTTTGTTAGCTTCAATCGAGCTAATCGATGGAATACGAATCAATCCAAATAATTCATCAAGAAAACGATCTTTATTCTCGTCGATATACCCTTTAATGTTGTCCATGTTGTATGTGTTTTAATTGAGTTTAAATTTTAGAGTGGTAAATATACAAATCCAATTTTCAATTCACAATCAGGATTCCAGTTTTAATAATAACCAATTCTCAAATAATTTTTAACCTTAAAATATATCAAGATCCCAAAAAACAGAATAGCCATAAATTAGATCTTTATCTAATTTATGGCTATTCAATATTCTTTAGTCGAATTAAGATTTATCGTCTAATTTGATATATCTCTTCTAAATTTTCAGCTGCATAGTCTAACTCCTTATACCAATCTTCTCCATACTTACGAATCAATGGTTCTTTTAGAAATTTATAAACTGGTGTTCCCATTTTAAAACCAAGCTCACGAGCTGGTCCACAAATACTCCACTTATTATAATTTACAGCATCGAACTCTTCATATTTTTCTATACGAATAGGATAAAGCGAACAAGAAATTGGTTTACGATAGTTAATCTTCCCATCTAAAAAGGCTTTTTCGATACCACACAATGCTGATCCGTTTTCAAAAACCGTGTATACACATTCTTTATCATTTATGATAGGAGTCACTAGATCACCGTCTGAGTCAATAACTGAGGTGCCTTGTTTTTCTATTTCTTCTATTCCTTTCTCAGTCAGATATTCTTTAATATCAGGGTAAATCTCTTCGAGAATAGCCTTCTCATCGTCTTCCAATGGAGCACCTGAGTCTCCTTCAACACAGCATATCCCTTTACATTTACCAAAATCACAAATAAATTTCTTCTCAATCACATCGAGACTTACTATGGCATTTCCTATCTGTAACATTTCTTTTAAGTATATAGTAACTAGTACAGAGTATCAAGATTGATATACAAGGACCTTATGATTCCTTATTTTAGTATTCCTTCTTATTAAAAAGCAAATCCGTACTATCGGCAAAGATAATACGGATTTTTATAATGAAGTCAAATTTTAGACATAAAGCCTGAGACTGATTTTGAGAATACAGGTTCTCAGGCCTCACATCTATTCTTTTATAATCTATTTTACGATCAAAGACTTACCAGTCATATCTTCTGGCTTATCAAGTCCCATAATATCAATAATGGTTGGAGCAACATCAGCTAGAATACCATCTTCCAATTGTTTTGGATTCTCTGTTACCCAAATACAAGGAACTGGATTCAATGAGTGAGCTGTATTTGGTGATCCATCAGGATTAACAGCAAAATCAGCATTACCGTGATCTGCAATAATAATCACATCGTAACCATTGGCTTTAGCTGCTTCAACCACTTGCTTAGCACAAGTATCAACAGCTTGAACGGCTTTCGAAATAGCTTCATAAACTCCTGTGTGTCCTACCATATCGCCATTAGCGAAATTCAGACAAACAAAATCAGCTGACTGTGCATTCAATTCTGCTGTAATCTTATCTGCAACCTCAGGTGCAGACATCTCTGGCTGTAAATCGTAAGTTGCTACCTTTGGAGAAGCCGCTAGCAAACGTGTTTCACCTTCGAACTCAGCCTCACGACCTCCTGAAAAGAAGAACGTTACATGAGCATATTTCTCTGTTTCAGCAATACGAATTTGTTTCTTTCCTGCCTTAGATACAACCTCACCCAAAGTGTTTTGAACATTATCTTTATCGTAAATAACATTCACACCTTTAAAGTTAGCATTGTAACAAGTCATGGTGTACCACTCAACATCCATA
>Ga0209272_10002112_pt1 | contig 11489 bp, 6 predicted proteins | sample tdDd002_FD_187125 | JGI IMG/M metagenome (GOLD analysis project Ga0209272, IMG submission 187125) | Marine sediment microbial communities from the Atlantic coast under amendment with organic carbon and nitrate - tdDd00.2 (SPAdes)... | ecosystem: Environmental > Aquatic > Marine > Coastal >... | reverse complement strand
TTCCCTTTAACCTCTAACTCTACAGCCAGATTCCCTTGAGCGACAGACAACAGTGCCGCAGAGTATTCAGCCAAACGTTTTACGACCGAAACATAAACGACTCGCCATAAGATAAGCACCACGATAATAAGGCCAACGATAGAAATAACTGTAAGCGACCACTGAGCAAACTTCAGTGTGCTAGTGAGCTGATCAACCGCAACAGTAGTAGTTTGATTTGAGTCATCCACCAATTTGTTAACAGTGCTGTTTAGTTCCGAGAATAACTCCAACGTTTTGTGCATTAACTGCTGAGATTGGTCATTATTTTCATATTGTTGCATTAATATGGTGAACACAACCTGACGCTTACCCAGTTCAGTTAGAAGCTGGGCCATTTGCTTCGAACGAGTCGGGTCTTCAACAGCAAGTACGCGACGCTTCATTATCTTCAGATTATCTTCAAATGCATGCTGAACTTGCTGGATACGATCCATATTTGTTAGCGTGCGGGCTTCTTCAATCTGATTGAGCATTTTAAAAGCCAACAAATGTAACTCGTGCAAACGTTCAGAGAGGTCTAGGTCCACTTCTACCAAAGCATCTAACGCTTGGTAAACTTGTTGCTTCTTATTTGCCTCTAGCAAGTCGTAAATATGGGTGACATTCGCTACTGCAATCGTGCTTGTATTTTGCACTTGGGTACGTGTTAGTTGTTCTAACTCCTCACTCAATAAGCGCATTTCCTCAACACGAGTTTCTATTTCCTTAGCGAGCCAAAGCTTGCGTTCTACCGAGACACCAAGATCTGCCAAGTTATTGATGACATTTTGAACATTCGTCTCTAACTTTTCTAAAAGACCCGCGTCGAAAGACTCCCCTCCCAGTTCTTTAATATGGGAAAGTAGTGATTCGAGCTGTTCAAAAAGTACCTTTCCTGCTTCTTTACGCTCTTTTTCATTTTGTGCATTAGAAAGCATTTGAACAGAAGAAATGATACGCGTACTCAGCTCAGAAACCTGACGAGCCTCAATCATTGCAGGGATAGCGGCATCTACGACATTCCTTTCAGTTTTGGCTACCAAAGAAAACCCTGACACCCCAATTAACGCAGATGCCATCACCAACATCGCCATCGCAATAAAAGACAAAAGTAACTTGCGACCGATGCTCGCTGTTGCTAGCAACATATATTCCTTACCTTAATGTTCGTGTTCGGCGTTAGTTTACGTTATATTTTGCAGTGTTTACTTAATCTATGCCAACGAACTTCATTTCATGGTTATAAATCAACGCTTAATTCGCACAATTTTCGGACATTCTGCCTTAACACTGTCACTTTTCGCTTCAGTGCCAACGTTCGCAGCTGAAAAAATATGTGCCATTTATCCACATTTAAAGGACTCATACTGGCTATCAGTAAACTATGGAATGGTTTCCGAAGCGGAAAAACTCGGTGTCGACTTACGTGTACTTGAGGCAGGCGGTTATCCAAATAAGTCTCGCCAGGAACAACAACTAGCCTTATGCACCCAATGGGGAGCAGACGCTATTATTCTGGGTACTGTCGATCCGCAAGCTTACGAACACAACCTAAAATCATGGGTAGGTAACACTCCCGTATTTGCAACAGTCAACGAACTCAAGCTAGATAACGAGCAAAGCAAACTTTTAAAAGGTGTTGTTGGGGTTGACTGGTATTGGATGGGTTACAAATCCGGGAAATTCTTAGCTCAGCGTCACCCTAAGGGTAGCGGTCAAACCAATATCGCTTTGTTATTAGGCCCAAAAACTCGCGGAGGCACAAAGCCCGTTACCGAGGGTTTCTATGACGCCATTAAGGGTAGCGACATCCATGTTGTTGATAGTTTCTGGGCTGACAACGATAAAGAACTACAGCGAAACATTGTTCAACGTGTTATTGACATGGGTGACATTGACTACATTGTTGGAAGTGCAGTGGCTATTGAGGCTGCAATTAGTGAGTTACGTAGTGCACAAAAGACAGATGAAATTGGCTTAGTGTCTGTTTATTTGAGTCATGGTGTCTATCGAGGGCTACTTCGAGACAAAGTATTGTTCGCTCCTACCGACAAGATGGTCGAGCAAGGCCGTTTATCTTTGATTCAAGCTGCAAGCTATTTACGAAACCAATCGTATGAAAAACAAGCTAGCCCTAAGATAAAAGCGCTAACCCCAAAGACCCTTCATGACGAAACAATTGAAGAATCGTTATCTCCGTCAGAGTATAGGCCGACATTCAGCGTTAAAGCGGTTGAATGAAGATCGAAAAACGTGTTCTATAAGTAACAACAAATTACACAGAATAAAATCGATAACGGAAATAACTTGATGCAAAAAACGATTCGCACCATGCCTACCCACAAGCATATTGCATTGGTTGCACATGACAACTACAAACCTGAACTTCTACGCTGGGTGAAACAGAACAAAGAGAAGTTACAGGGACATTTTCTCTACGCGACTGGCACAACAGGCCATATGTTAAGTAAAGAAACTGGCCTTGCAATCAAAAGCATGATCAGTGGCCCGATGGGCGGTGACCAACAGCTTGGCGCTCTGATCTCAGAAGGGAAAATCGATATGCTTATTTTCTTCTGGGATCCACTTAATGCTGTACCACATGACCCAGATGTAAAAGCACTCCTGCGTATTGCAAGTGTCTGGAACATCCCTGTTGCAACCAACAGAGCAACAGCAAAGTTCTTGTTTGAGTCTCCACTACTTAATCAAGAAGTAGAAGTGGAAGTCCCTGATTACGATGCCTATTTAGCGGAACGTACTTAATTTGCCCTTACCGTGAGAATAGAGAGGGCGAACAATCGCTTCGCCTTCATTCTATTGCATACTTGCAACCGGGTAATCTCCGTTTACCAATTCTTGAACAAAACCAGAACCCGCACCAGTGTGAGTAATCCATACCTTTTCTTTTGCTCGTGTTAACGCAACATAGAACAAGCGGCGTTCTTCTGCATATGGGAACTTGTCTTTTGATTCACAAAGTGCACCGTCGATATGCACTTGCTTCTTCTTAGCAGGAAACTGTCCTTCATCGACCGAGAGAATGATAACAAAGTCTGCTTCCCTCCCCTTACTCGCATGACAAGTCATAAAACGAATATCAAGATTTGGAAAACGCTTCAACCAATCATCGTATAGATCTGGCTTGTGGTAATGGTTACGTCCCAACAACAGCACAGACTTGGCTTTCTTCGCTTGTTGATTAAGTTGATCAAGAATCTTCTCTACTTGATTACTCGATGTAGTATGCACACTCTTCTGCTTGCGTTGCTTATGACTATTAAGTGTCTTCGGCAACTGAGATGGGTTCTCTTGCACAAAAGTATTCGCCACATCACCAATTTGGTTGTTAAAGCGATAGGTCGTATCTAGGTGATGCACTGTCGAATGAATGAAGCGGTCTTGGAAGCCTGTCGTCAAATCAACATCTGCTCCGGCAAACTGATAAATCGCCTGCCAGTCATCTCCGACAGAAAACAAGGTCGCACCGGCTTGCTTTTGTGTTGACTCACACAAGGCTTCAATCAGAGCCAAACGATCAGGGGAAATATCTTGGTACTCATCCACCATGATAAAGCGCCAAGGTGATATATATTTACCTTTACTCACGTAGTCGGTTGCACGACTGATCATGGTTGGAAAATCAACGTGATTAGTCTCTTTCAGCATCTTTTGCCACGCACTAAAACATGGCCAACACAGCGCCAACTCACTGTTCAAACGCGTGTAGTCTTGATGATTAACCAGCCTCTCTTGCACTTGCTTCTTGGTAAGACCAACCGCCGCAAGCTGAGACAGTTGTTGATCTAGCCAAGCGATCAGTTTTGGGTTTTCTGAGTGACTGCCTAACTCATCGTCACCTTTCAAATAAGCGATCGGCCATTTGTCCAAGTGCTTTTGCCAACGCTTAAAGTTAGTCGGAGTCATCCAGTGTTTCTTGAGCCAATCGATGCACCATGCTGTACGTTGATTGTCATCCAATGCGAGCGGGCTGATCTCTACAGGTTGCGGCTCAACTTGATTTAGAATGCGCAAACCAAGTTGATGGAAAGTATTGACGCGTACGCCTTCTGCAGCCAATCCCACTTTGTCGACCAAACGATCTTTCATCTCTGTTGCAGCATCACGGCCAAACGCGAGCATCAATAGTTCTTCAGCTTGAGCTTGGTGGCTTTGCAGCAAATACGCAACACGTGCCGTCAGTACGCTTGTTTTACCTGACCCAGCCCCAGCTAAAACAAGGTTATGATCATCATTAAGCAGCACTGCATGCTGCTGCGAAAGATTCAACGGTGAAGACTCAATACGGCTAAATAGCACTTCCCAATTTGGGCGTTCATTCTCCAACCACTCATGATTTCGTTTGCTCAATGCGTTAGAAGTGTCAGAAAGCCATGATTCAATCTCTGCCATACGATTTGGCATACGCATTTTCGCTTCTGCCAAGCTAGTCTTGATCTCAACGAGCTCAGAATTAAGTTGTTCGACCCAATTTTGCACTTTCGAATGCGGTAGATAAGCAGGTAAATGCTGAAGTTGATACAACTCATCTTCCCACTTAGGAAGGTATTCTGCGAGCTTACGGCACTGATTATTGTGCCACTCTTGATATTTTCTAACCGCCTCGACGGCAAACTTGCGACACTGCGGCCACGGCAAACCTTGCACTAACCAGCTCTGTTGCATGCTATCTTGTTCATGAGCGAAGAACTGAAGCGAGCTCCAAAGTAGACCACGTTTAACGCTAACTTTTCCATTCCAAATCGTAAATGGTATGTGTTCTTCACTGCCCACTGAACTCAATAAAACACTGTTTTCTTTTATTTCTACCTGGTAATACTCATTTTGAATAAAAAACTGTGCTTTATTTGAGGCAGTAAGCTGCATGAAAGGTGCGCCTTTTAGTATAGAAGTTTTCGTTTTATATCATTTTAGACGCTCAAATTGTAGCGATGGATGAAGCACAAATCGCCTTCTGTCTGTATTCTTAATTAAAAATCACATTACTGTAGAATTTGTATACACGTATCACTTCTTCTTCGACAACCAACACGTTAAGTCAATGACTATTCTGTTGATTTCCTGACCATGTGACGTTTTTTATTAAAATAGGTCATAAACACGTTATAGTGAGTTTGTTAGAATTCTCTCGTTTTCCACCGGCAACGAAAGGCGCATTGTGCAAGCTGCTTTAAAATTACGCCTCTATTGGGCAAACAAAACCATTAATTACAGCATTCTGATTTTAATTACCTTGTTAGGGGTAGTGATTCCTGCTTGGTACTTCGATCAAAATGTACTAATAACGCCCCTTATATTGGGTGTTATTGCAGCCGCATTGGCGGAAAGTGATGATAGCTTCACTGGTAGGATTAAAGCACTAATTCTTACCTTTATTTGTTTTGCTGTCGCCGCATTCTCTATTGAGATTCTGTTTAATACACCTTGGGCGTTTGCTGTTGGTCTGTTTGTGTCAACCTTTGGCTTTATTATGCTTGGCGCTATTGGCCCCAAATACGCAAGCATTGCATTTGGTTCACTACTGATAGCTATCTACGCCATGCTCGGAGCGCATGAAAGTACCAACATTTGGTTCCAACCATTACTGCTATTGACAGGTGCTGCATGGTATTACTTTATGTCCATGATTTGGCAAATATTCTGGCCCCTTCAGCCAGTTCAACAAAGCCTTGCAACTGTGTTCTTACAAATTGCCAACTACCTAGACGCTAAAGCAAAGCTATTTCACCCGGTCACGAACCTGACACCACAACCAATGCGAATTGAGGCTGCAAAACTCAATGCAGCAACAGTAAATGCACTCAATGCGTGTAAAGCCACGTTATTAAGCCGCTCTAAGCGTGGACACATTGACGGCCCGAGTGACCGATTCTTGAACATCTATTTTATTGCACAAGATATCCATGAGCGCGTCAGTTCAAGCCACTATCGCTATCAAGACTTAGCCACAGAATTCGAACGTTCAGATGTATTGTTCCGCTTTAAATACTTACTGGAATCACAAGCTCAAGCTTGTCGTGATATTGCTCATGCTATTCGATTAGGAAACGAATACACCCACACAGACCAATCTATTTTGGCATTGGCGGAGTTACAAAACTCATTAGGGTATTTGGAAGAGCAGCAACAAAGCCACTGGAAGCGTTTGTTGGCTCAACTTACCTACCTCTTCAACAACCTTGCGACGGTAGAGAAACAGTTAAGCAATATCAACAACCCTGATGCAGAGCGTTTAGAAGAAGACGTGCTTGATGACACCAACCCACACACGTTAAAAGCGATGTGGCAACGCATTGCTGCCAACCTACATAAAGACTCAATGCTGTTTCGCCATGCGCTGCGCATGTCGATAGCACTGACCGTAGGCTATGGAATCATTCAAGCCTTCGATATTGACCGTGGCTACTGGATTTTGCTCACCACCTTGTTCGTGTGCCAACCTAACTACAGTGCAACGCGACAAAAACTGACAGCGCGTGTGATAGGCACATTAGCAGGCTTACTAATCGGTGTTCCGCTTCTCACCTTTTTTCCTTCACAAGAAAGCCAGTTAGTATTCATCGTGTTATCAGGCGTGATGTTCTTCGCCTTCCGCATCAACAACTACGGTTACGCTACAGGCTTCATTACCTTGCTGGTACTTTTCTTGTTCAACCAGTTAGGTGAAGGCTATGCAGTTGTACTCCCTCGACTCGCAGATACGCTGGTTGGCTGTGTGCTCGCGGTGGGGGCAGTTTTAGTTGTTCTACCAGATTGGCAATCGAAACGCCTACACAAAGTGATGTCAGACGCGATAGATGCAAACAAGCAATACCTTGGTCAGATCATTGGTCAGTATCGTATTGGTAAAAAGGATAACCTCAGTTACCGAATCGCCCGTCGTCAGGCTCACAATAACGACGCCAACCTTTCTTCTGCCATCAGTACGATGCTGGCAGAGCCGGGCAAATATCGAACAGCTGTGGATGAAAGCTTCCGATTCTTAACGCTTAATCATGCAATGCTCAGCTACATCTCCGCACTTGGTGCGCACCGTACGAGAATTGAAGACGAGGCAATCCATCAATTGGTGCTCGATGCTCACCGCTGCATCCACCAGCACTTAGACGTTCTTCATCAGCAGTTACATCAACATTGTGAAGAGTGTGATTTGTCATCAATTGACGACTCCAACTTGGAACAACGCCTGAATGAATGGCGCGATGAAGATGACCACTCAGCTCGAATGGTGCTGCAGCAATTACATCTTATCTACCGGATGCTACCTGAACTACATTCTCTCGCCTCCAAGTTTGCAGTCAGAGCAAACTAAAACAGCAAATCCTGCGCCAGAAATATTCTGGCGCTTGTAAGTCATTGATGCCCTGAAAAGTCAGAAAATTCTTACCTTCTGCTTACGTCACCTGACAATTTTCGGACAATAAATCACCGTTCAAAATCTACTCTCAAAATCATTAGACGTGTAATCAACTCCACCTAGCCACTATGACAAAGGGGGTTAAACATGGCAGTGATAAAGACGAGAGAGATAAAAGAGATGACGACTCAACAATTTAATGAGCTGATGGATAAACTGGATCTACTAAACTCAAATCAATTGAAAACTTTAAAGAGCCAGATTAATCACCAACTGGATAAGACTAGCTCACCAGTACTATCCAGCGAAGAAAAAGACATGTTGTCAAAGCTCTTTGTCTAATTGGCGATAGACGTCAACATTGCAAATTAGCCCCTACCCAACTATGCTTCATATAGCATATTAAGTGATGGAGGCGGTATGCCAGTATCAGGGATTAGTACCGGTAACCAGATGATTCAGCTCTCTCAAAAGATGGCTGAGCAAGCCGTGCAGGAAATACAACAACCTGAACTTGCATTAGATGAAACTCTCAGCTTCAACAAAGTTGAATCACTTAACACCCTAATTGACTCAACCCTTCCCCCTCCTTCAAACGATGCTATCGACCCTTTAGTATCACTTATCCAAGCCTCGACTTATAACCGCATCGGTGCGTCAGTTGTTGAAAAAAATAATGAAGTAATCGGCAGTTTGCTCGATATTCATGTTTAAAGTTGATTTTGTCTCACTTTTAAGCCGCTTAATTTATAATTTAATAATTATTTATGAAGACATATCTCTTCAAAAACATGACAATGCATGTTAATAAAGTGTCATTAAAGACGTGATTTCTCTAGACAATCAATTAACGCTAACTATAAGTCTAAGAGAGTTCTTTAATGTTATTAGTAAGTTTTGCTTCAAAGGGGATTCTAAATGACCGCAAAGAACGATTTCATTCCTCAAGGTGTCGAGAAATTCGTTGTCCTTAACAGTAAAGGACAGATCATCACAGTTTCAGAAAAACAGTTCGCTACTGGGAATTACACACTCGTCGGTTATATTGATGACAAAGGTGAAATGGTCGAGGTATTGGAAACGCAAAGCACACAAACCATTGACTTTACCTCGGACGACGTTGACGAATCCAACAGTCTTGATAACAATCTTCTGCCGGACGATGTTGGCGATATCATTGCTGCCATCGAGCAAGGTAACGATCCGACTCAATTTGAAGATATTGCCCCTGCTGCTGGTGAAGGTTTGAGCTCATCAATTGCTGGCGCGGCAACGGTAGAATTTAATAACCCTGAAGCAGACGTCTCAACATTCTTCGAAACCGGAGCTCAAGGTACTCCAACACTGTCCCAGACCGAGCAGTTGGACACAGACCTTACCGCAAATGCTTCCCCACTATCTTTCTCTGACATTATCGAATTAGCTGAAGATGACAATATCTCTGCAAATGTACCGACAGCAATTGACGACGACGGTAGCATCTCGTCTTACCAACTTGTCGATGATGTAAATAAAGGCATTCTGACATTCAACCCTGATGGTAGTTACTCTTTTGACACAAATGGGGAGTTTGATTCTCTCGCTGAGGGTGAGTCCGAGACTCAAATATTCAGCTATATATCGATTGATGACCAAGGTGCACCAAGCGACCCCGTGACTATTACGATAGTCGTAAACGGTGTCAACGATGCAGCAAATATTGGTGGCGTAGACTCAGGAGAAGTCCTAGAAGACGAAAGTACACCGCTACTCTTAGAATCAGGCACTCTGACAATTTCTGATGCTGACGGCTCTGACCAAGAATCATTCAGAGTCGATAGCGTTGTAGCTGAACCTGATGCGTTGGGCTCTCTAACCATTGACGCTAACGGCAATTGGAATTATCAGGTAGACAATAGTTTGGTTCAGTACCTAGATGAAGGTGAAACTAAACTTGAAACCTTTACAGTGCAATCTGAAGACGGAACTCAACATACCATCACCGTAACTATCGTTGGTGTGAATGATAGCGCCATTATTGCGGGCGTTGACACTGGTACGGTCACTGAGGATCAGTCCGATCCCCTATTATCCGATAGCGGGACTTTAACTATTGTAGACTCTGACGGTTCAGCGCAAGAAGGCTTCGATCCCAACAATATCATCCCCGATCAAAATGCGCTCGGCACATTGAGCATTGATGCTAACGGAAACTGGAATTACAGCGTTCCCAATGCTGACGTTCAATATTTAGACGAGGGTGAAACTAAAGTTGAAACATTCATTGTTTCCACGCTAGACGGAACTCAACATACGATAACCATAACCATTGTCGGCATTAATGATACTGCGATAATTGGTGGCATTGACACTGGCACAGTTACTGAAGATGAGAGTAACCCTTTACTCACCGAAACTGGTGCCCTTACGATTGCTGATGCCGACGGGCAAGAACAAGAAGCCTTTGACCCTAGCAGTGTAGTGCCAGGGCAAGGTAACCTTGGTTCATTAACTATTGATGCGAATGGCAACTGGGATTACCAAGTTCCTAATGCCGACGTTCAGTTTTTAGGTGAAGGTGAGACTAAAGTTGAAACCTTTACGGTTCAATCTGTCGACGGCTCTCAGCATTCCATTACCGTAACAATAATTGGCGTTAACGATTCTGCGATCATTTCTGGCGATGATATAGGCGCGGTTGTAGAAGATACTAGCACCCCTCTCCTTACCGATAACGGCTCTTTACGAGCTAGCGACGTTGATACCAACAGCAGTGGCCTATTTAATATTAATAGTGTGTCAGCTGTCGGAGCCGTTCTTGGCAGTCTTTCTATCAATGAGTTAGGAGATTGGCAATATCAAGTCGACAACGCTTTGGTTCAATACCTAGGTGAAGGCGAAACCAAAATTGAGCAGTTCACAGTTCAAACAGATGACGGAACAGAACAAGTCATCACGATCACGATCACAGGTGTTAATGACGGCGCAATCATCACCGGTGATGCTATTGGTGCAGTCACCGAAGATGAAAGTAATCCTTTATTGACCGACTTTGGCAAACTAGCCGTGACTGATGTCGACCAAGGGCAAGCTGTATTTGATCCAAATGGCATCACCTCTGCGCCAGGTACTCTCGGTGCCTTAACAATTGACCCTGAAGGGAATTGGAATTACCAAGTAAACAACGCTGATGTGCAATTCCTAGGTGAAGGAGAAACCAAACTAGAGACCTTCACTGTTACATCTTTTGATGGCACCGAACATACTGTAGAAATCACTATCACTGGCGTTAATGACAGCGCAGTTATTGGAGGGGATGATATTGGCCAAGTGATTGAAGACAGCGCCTCCCCTACTCTGCGTGATACTGGACTACTAACGATAAACGATGTAGATGGCCCTGATGAGGAGTCTTTCGACCCATCAAGCGTCGCCACCAATCCTTCCAACTTAGGCGCGCTCACTATTACAGCCGCAGGTCAGTGGGTTTATGAAGTTGACAACTCGCTAGTTCAATACCTCGGTAAAGACGAGCAAAAAATCGAAACCTTTACGGTTAATTCATTGGATGGAACGCAGCATACTGTCACCGTGACTATTATTGGTGTCAACGATGACGCCATAATTGGTGGTGTAGACTTTGGTGAAGTAACTGAAGATGAGAGCACACCAATTTTACAAGTCGGTGATACGCTTACTATCAGCGACCCTGATGGCGCCGATGAAGCTAAGTTCGATCCATCAACGATAGTGCCTCCGGCCAATGCTTTAGGTACATTGACCATTAGTGAGAATGGCAACTGGAGTTATTCGGTAGCGAATGATGATGTTCAATATTTGAGGTCTGGTGAAAGTAAAACAGAGATATTTACTGTTTCAACAATTGATGGAACTGAGCATCAGATAACCATTACGATAAATGGCCAAGATGATCCTGCAATAATCACCGGTGATGTTGATGTTCAACTCCTAGAGACCGACGCTATTCTAACAGATAGTGGCAAACTAACTGTTCAAGATGTTGATGGGCCAAACGAATTTCAGGTTGTCACCAACCAAGCCGGGAGCTACGGGGTATTTAATATCGATAAAGATGGTAACTGGACATACG
>Ga0209272_10002107_pt1 | contig 11517 bp, 8 predicted proteins | sample tdDd002_FD_187125 | JGI IMG/M metagenome (GOLD analysis project Ga0209272, IMG submission 187125) | Marine sediment microbial communities from the Atlantic coast under amendment with organic carbon and nitrate - tdDd00.2 (SPAdes)... | ecosystem: Environmental > Aquatic > Marine > Coastal >... | reverse complement strand
CCGTCGGTACCAACCTTATTAATTGGTATCTTTACAGGGGTAGTCGTAGCGATGACTGTACAAGGTGCATCATTAAACGAAGTATTTGGCGCACTGAACTATGGTTATGGCAACGACACAGGCAATGCGTTAGTAAACAAACTTGTACAACGTGGGGGTATCCAAAGTATGATGTGGACATTCTCGTTAGCCTTTATTGCATTATTACTTGGTGGTATCTTAGAAAAAGTTGGCTACCTAAAAGTATTGATTTCAAGTATCGTAACAAAAATCAAAGGTGCTGGTCAGTTAGTAGCCTTAACATGGTTCACTGGCGTGTTAGGTAATATGGCTATGGCGGAAGTATATTTATCGATTATCCTTAACGGATCGTTATACAGCGACATCTATGATGAAAAAGGACTTGACCGTTCAATGTTATCAAGGATGTTAGAAGAAGGCGCAACTCTTTCTGGTCCAATCGTACCTTGGACTACATGTGGTGCGTTTATGGCAGCAACACTTGGTGTTGCAACACTTGAGTATCTTCCATATGCATTTATCGGTTTTATTCCACCGATTATTTCAATTGTAACGGCATCATTAGGTATCTTCGTTACGCGCACGACACCTTCTGATAAAAAATCTGCAACAGCATAAATTAGAATTTTACTTTATAACATAAATAAATAATAAACCCTTAAGAACAGACTCTTTAGATGGTGGGCATCTAATGGGTCTGTTCTTTCGTTTTTGGTACAAAATTTTGGTCTTTGTTCCACTATGGTAGACACATCGTGCTAAATCGTTTACAGGAGAAAAAAAATGATGTTATAATTTTCACAATTTGATACGCATTGATTTATGAGAAATTTAAAGAGGTGATTATGATTAACATTACGGTAATAGGAAATAGCGCTGCGGGATTAGCGGCTGTCGAAGCAATTCGAAAAATTGACAAAAATATTCCAATCAACGTTATTTCTAAGGAAGGCGGGGCGGCTTATTCTAGAGTGTTACTGCCATATGTATTACGTGGGAAAGTAGCATACGAGAACATGACCATTCGAAGTGGGTCGTATTACGAGGACCTTAAGATCAATTACATTGAGGATGAAGTAACGAAGCTGAATACAGAAACAAAAAGTGTAACCTTGGCAAATGGCACCGAAGTACCATACGGAAAATTACTGATTGCTACAGGTTCTAATCCAGTGAAACCGCCAATTGAAGGTATTAACGCAGATGGTATTTACCATATGTGGACCAAAGAAGACCTAGATGGCTTGAGACCGCACTTTGAAAGTGGCAAGCGCATGGCTGTCATCGGATCTGGATTTGTATCGTTACAGGCAGCTTGGGCAGCGGTATACAAAGGACTAGAGGTAACTGTTATAGAACTTGCGAATCGTATCATGCCAAATGTCATTGATGATAAAGGTGCTGAAATTCTATCTGACAAAATTCGCTCCTTTGGTGTTGATTTGAGAACGGAAACATTAACGACAAGTATTGAAAAACTAGACGATGGAAATTTTAAAATTCATATGAAGGATAAAGAGCCCGTTATTGTGGATTGCATTGTTGTGGGAACGGGTGTCCGTCCAAATATCCAATTCCTAGAAGGTTCATCGGTTACCGTTGACCGAGGTATTCCTGTCAATGAATTCATGGAGACCAATGTCCAGGATATATATGCATCTGGAGACGTTGCATGTGGACCAACGACATTTGGAGAGAAGAATATCATTCATGCATTATGGCCAACGGCACTGGAAATGGGCGAACATGCAGGGATTAACATGATTGGTGAGAAAACCGCTTATGAAGGCAGTCTAAATATGAATGTGACACAAATGTATGACTTGACAGTCGCTTCCATGGGCCGTTTTTCTGACGCATTGGACCATCAAACATATATTTTCCCAGAGACAGCAGGTAAAGGGTATTTAAAAGTGAGTTATGATGACGGTATTATGGCTGGAGCGTGTTTAGTTGGAAGCACCGAAGCGGTGAAAATACTTGGACGATTACGACCATTGATCAAAGAGAAAAAGAAGATCGATATTTGTCCTGAGAAACTTGAAATGTATTTACAAATTAATGCTTTTGCCAGTGTAGATAGGGCATAAGGACGGAGGATGCAAATGAAAGTAATAACAATAGATAGCAACAAATGCGTAGGATGCAGAAACTGTGAAATGGCTTGTGCCTACCAACGAACACAGGAAACATGCGCTTACAGCGAGTCGAACATAAAAATCAATCATTTTATTGAAGAGCGTATCCTTCTGCCAATGACCTGCTTGCATTGTGAAGACGCACCTTGTATGACTGTTTGCCCTGCAAAAGCGATTTCAAAAGATGAAGAATTAGGCGTGATTGTAATTGATAAGAACAAATGTGCAGGCTGTAAAATGTGTATGTTGGTCTGTGCCTATGGAAATATCCACTTTGATCATGAAGCGCTTGTAAGTCGTAAGTGTAACCTTTGTGAAGGAAACCCTAAGTGTGTAGGACATTGTATCTCTGGGGCATTACAATTTGAAGAATTGGAAACAGTGATGGAAAAAGAGCGATTAAAAACAGATGAACGTATCAAAAGTTTTTTAAGGAAGCATGGTGAATAAAAAATGGCTAAAGAAATTAAAAAATCCTGTTGTAGAATGTGTGGCATGCTGTGTGGTATCGATGTACATGTTGAAGATGGACGGGTTGTAGAAATAGAAGGTAATAAGAATTATGTGGCGAATAACGGTCGTATTTGTATTAAAGGCAGTTCAGGTCTTTCACAGTTATACCATAAAGATAGACTGATGAAGCCACTGAAAAAAGTCAATGGTGAGTTTGTTGAAATTGAATTAGAACAAGCGATGGATGAAATCGCCGCAAAGTTAAAGCAACTTCAAGAAACATATGGTACTGCTTCTGTTGGCGTTTGGAAAGGTGAAGGAACAGGTTTTGCACAACAAGAAGAACTGGCGAGACGCTTTACCCACGCCATTAAGACACCAAATTACTTTTCCAACGACACTCAATGTTATGCAGGTCGTTATATTTCGTATAACTTAAATTACGGCACATGGCCGGCAGCAGACTTTAGGAATTCAAAACTGGCGGTCATCTGGGGAACAAATGCACCGGCGTCGCATTCTTATTGGACTCAGGATATTAATGCAGGTCGTGAAAAAGGCGGCAAGTTAGTGGTCATTGACACGATGTATACGGACATGGCAAGAGTGGCTGATTTGTATATTCAGATCAAACCAGGCACAGATGGAGTACTTGCATGGGGATTAATTCAACAGTTAATCAAACAAGCTGTTATTGATGAGGAATTCATTGCAACGTATACCCACGGGTATGCAGAACTAGAGGCCTACGCAAAGATGTTTACACCTGAGTACGTTGAGAAATATACCGGTGTGTCACAAGCACAATTACAAGAAGTGGTGGACTTATACAAAGTGGCAACTCCTCATGTATCAAGCTGGTGTGGTACAGGTCTTGAACATCAAACAAACGGCGTGAGCAATGTAAGAACCGTTGCTTATATCGATGCGTTAATCGGTGCTGTTGATGTACCTGGTAGCATGGTAACCCTTGATGGGTTTGGTGCCAGTCACTTAGAAATCGAACTAGATGATGAACTTGTGGAATTAGCCATTGGTAAGAAAGAGTATCCTGTCCTTTATGGTCAAAGAGGGGAATGCCATACCTTATTACTGATGGATCAAATATTGTCAGAGAAGCCTTACCCATTCAAAGGGCTTGTCATGACAGCTGCAAATCCAGCCCTTACCAACGCTAATTCACAGAAGGTTGTGGAAGCATTATCTGCACTGGAATTATTGGTTGTTAAAGACCTTTATATGACTGAAACAGCAAAACTTGCAGATTATATATTACCAGCCGCATCTTATCTGGAAAGATCGGAAATACAATACAGTGGGATTAATCAAACCGTTAAGTTAACAGAACAAGTGGTTGATTTAGGCCTTCAAAATGAATATGACTTATTCAAAGGTTTGGCTGATCGTTTAGGCGCTGCGGATCTTATACCTTGGAAAAATGAAGAGGCGATGAACAGATGGCTTGTTGAGCCAACTGGCATTTCGTATGAGGATTTAGCAGCCCATAGAGATGGTTATCAGTACAAACCATTGACTTATAACAAAATTCAAGGCGCCCATGCAAATGGCAAGACACCATTCAATACAAAGACGGGAAAAATAGAATTTACGTCAGAGTATCTGAGAGATATGGGGTATGAACCACTGGCAAAATATACATCAGTACCAGTTTATATCGACCGTCCAGAAACGGACTACCCACTGGTATTAATGACAGGTGCACGTAAGGTTATGTATTTCCACGGTCGTTACAGAAACATTGAACAAATTAATAAAGTGATGCCTGAAGGATTGGTAGAGTTACATCCTGATGACGCGATGAACTTAAATGTTCAAGAGGGCGATAGGGTTCGCGTGGTAACGGAAAATGGCGCAATAGAAATTAAGGTGAAGGTGCTTCATGAAGCAGAAATCTTCCCGGGGGCGATTCAGATTACACATGGTTTTGCCAAAGCAAATGTCAATATGCTTGTTGGTGATGGTACACGTGATCCAATTTCTGGATTCCCAGCGTTAAAGTCAGTACCAGCAAGAGTTGAAAAAATATAAATCAAATTTTGGAGGGCGTATATGTTTACAATTAACAGGAAAAACAGATGGTTGTTTTTAGCAATCCTTTGTTTCGGAATGACGGGGTTATTTGGTGTACCGTATTTAACAAGAGGATTTTACAATGTATTTCAAGATGCCATGGGCATCACAAACGAGCAAATCGGGATTTTGATGTCGACGTTTGGTTTGGTTAACTTAGTCACGTATTTTATTGGTGGCTGGTTAGCAGATAAGGTCAGTATGAAAAAATTATTGGTATTCTCTTATATCGCATCGGGTATTTTAGGGATTATCATGTTGTACTCAACAAGTTTTATGGGATTGGTCCTTATTTATGCAGGATTTTCTGTATCAACAGGATTAACATTCTTTCCAGCGATGCTAAAGTTTGTTCGTTCCTTAGGAGAGGATTCAGAACAAGGGTTGCTTTATGGATTAAAAGAAGCTGGTTACGCCTTTGTAGGTGTTATCGTAGGATTTGTAGTTGTTCGTATCCGTGTCAATTCTGGATCAGACTTAGTGACGTTCCAATGGTTAGTCATGTTATACTCGGGTTTATCTATAACAGCAGGCCTACTGCTTCAGTTCTTGATGAAAGATGAAAAGCCAGAAGGAAGTGGTAAAACTCAACCTGTTGATGTTAAACTGATTGGTAAAATTGCGAAGATGAAAGAAGTATGGTTAATCACCATTTCAATTTTCTGCTGTTACTTAGTGTATTCGTCACTAACATACTCATCACCATATTTAGTGGATGTGTATGGTATCTCTAACTCAACAGCATCAACACTAGGAATTATTCGTCAATATGTTGCTTCGGCATTTGTATGCTTGTTATACGGTGTTATCGCAGATAAAATTGGATCATCAGTTAAAATGGTTAATGTTACGTTTATTGGTTTAGCAGTTACATGTCTCGCATTTGCAATGATTCCACAAGGCGCAGCATTTGTAGGTCTTGCAATTGGGCTTATGGTAGCTGTTACAATTCTTGCTTGTGGTGTTAGAGGCGTATATTATGCACAGGTTTCTGAAGCTGGTTTTCCGCTTGAATATACAGGAACAGTAATGGGGATTATCTCAATCCTTGCTTTTACACCAGATGCATTCTACTTCACGTTCATGGGTAGGTTACTGGATAAGCACATTGCAGCAGGAACAGCAGCGACTGGTTACCACATTATCTTTATGATTTCTGCAGTTGCTTCAGTTGTTGGAATTGTAGCAGGATCGATTTTATATAAATCATGTGTTGCTAGAAAAAAAGGATTAAAGAAGGAATCAGGTACGTTTGCAACACAATAAACATATTGATTAAGTTATATAGAGGTGATAGGCTTTGGCTTATTACCTCTTTGTCATTCTTTTATTTCGTGGTATACTGCCATTGAAATAATTTAGAAAGGACTCTATATGAATAAACGTATATTAAGTTATATAGGCATGGGCATCACAGCATTCATTTGGACTGCTGGTATTTCCAAAATCACAGCACTATCTACTGTATTAGGGCCACTGACAGTGGTGTTTTTTAGGTTTTTGATAGGGCTGATACTGTTTACAATTGTCAAAAGTGCCTTAGGAATCAAAGATGTTATTACCAAAACCGATAAAAAACGGTTGATGATCAGTGGGATACTTTGCTCGCTAATCTATTTTGGAGTGTCTAATTTGGCATATTCCTACTTGCCGATTGTTGATTCAGCAGCTCTGTCAAGCATGCAGCTTATATTTATGTTGTGGGGAGAAAGCGTTGTGCTGGGGAAAATAGTGACGCCTAAGAAAACGTTTTTGATTGTGCTAGCAACTATCGGTGGCATATTGGTGATGCGGGCAGTTAGTCTGTCGCCAGAAAGTATAGCTGCTTACTCAATCGCACTTGTCGCTACAAGTATTTGGGTAGGTTATTGTATCTATCAATTACCGCTACTGTCAAAATATCACTTGGTCACAGTGGTTAAGGAGCAAATGCTTTATGGGAGTGCTGTTACCCTTCCATTTGTATTTATTGAGACAAATCATTTTGAGTTGATGAGTACAGCTCAGTGGCATAACATATTGTTTCTAGGCATACTAGGCTTGTCCTTAGGCTACTTTTTAAATGCTTTTGCACTTAAACATATTGGGCCGACCAACACTAGTTTATTGCTTATACTTCAGCCGATTATCATTTTGTTTTCAGATTTCTATTGGCAAGGGCGAACCCTTATTTGGTCTGATTACATTGGAGTGTTGTTGATTGGAATCGGTATGCTAGGTGTGATGCACGATATGAATCGAGAAAAATTTGAATATGACTATACAACAGAGGAGGTAGGGGTATGAAGACGTTAAAAAAATCCCAACTACCTCATATTTCATTAAAGAATAAATTGCTTATCGCATTTTTAATTATTGGTATTATCCCAAGCGTTACATTGGGATTTATGTTATATAAAGAAAGTGAACAGGCTGTGGTCAGTTTGATTTACGATGACATTGAAGACGAAATATTAGTTTTTTCAAAAAATGACCTTCAACCAATGATGCTAAAAGAAGAGAGTCGTGTGACGATTGCGGTTCCGTTAAAGGATTCTCAGCTAGAGTCCAATTGGAAAAATTCATTAATGAAAGTAGGCATCAATAATCATTATATAAGATTGATCAAGGAATTAAGTGAGAAAAATCCTACTATGGAAAGCAGCAAAGTCTACGTGAGTGAAATAGACAATATCTATTGCGGCAGTTATTTAGATTCGGATCATGAACGCTTACTGTTTCATTTTAGTTCTATCAACAATGATCATAAAAGTATTGATGATGTCGGTACGATTTTTATTAAGTTTTCACTGATCATTATCACTCTTTCGATTGGTGCTTCTATTAGCATTTCATATAATGTTACCTTTGGTATCACCAAGTTGCTTGCCTATACAAAACGTGTTGAAAAAGGGGATCTGGACTTTCAGATTGAGGACATCACCAATGATGAGGTTGGATTGTTGACCCAGTCTTTCAATAAAATGACCTTTCGCCTGAACCGCTTGATCGACAAAACATATCGGTTGGAGCTCAGTGAAAGTGAAGCTCGATTAAAAGCGTTGCAGGCTCAAATAAGTCCGCATTTTCTGTATAATGCACTAGATACGATTAACTGGTCGTTAATCGAAAATGGCGACTATAAAACCAGTGCGACCCTTGGTGCACTGTCTGATATTTTACGCTATAGTATTGGGGATTTTGAGAAAATCGTTACTGTAGAAGAGGAGATTAACCAGATTACCAATTACTTAAAAGTACAACAAAGTCGGTTTGAAGAGCGTCTTAAGTTTGACATAGCTATTGATTCCTCAGTACTAAAAGAGCCTTTTCCTAAGTTGCTATTACAACCAGTAGTTGAGAATGCTGTTGTTCATGGCGTTGAGCGAAATAAGGAAGGTGGCTTTATCTCCATCAAGGGATACCGTGAAAAGGAGAAAATAATCCTACTTGTAGAAGACAATGGCAACGGTATATTAGAAGAAAAATTGAAAGAATTAAATGCCAAATTCCAGGATAAGAATAGCATAAATCCTATGGACAGAACCCATCATATAGGACTTGTGAATGTACATGAGCGGATACAACTGGTTTATGGTGATGGGTGTGGCCTTACGATCAACAGTACTGAAGGAGAAGGGACACAAGTAATTATGTCCCTAGGAAAAATGAATTAGGTGCAATATCTTGGCATATATTCAAATTTGTTATTCAGTTGCTGGATATCTATTAATAGACGAATGAAGACGTGATATACTACCTCGTATTGATAAATATATAACAATGTGGAGGGTATAAATGTTTGTAATTAATAAGAGGAATCGATGGTTCTTTCTAATCATAGTATGTATGGGGATGACGGGTATTTTTGGCGTGCCTTATCTGACCAGAGGATTTTACAATGTATTTCAAGATGCCATGGGTTTTACGCATTCCCAGATAGGGAATCTGATGAGTACATATGGTGTGTTGAGCATGATTTTGTTTTTACCGGGTGGCTGGTTGGCGGACAGTTATTCCATCAGAAAGTTACTGGCGTATTCTTTCGTTGTCAGTGCCCTGCTTGGTGGTGTCATTCTGATCAATGACAGTTACACCATGCTATTGATAGTGTATGCCACTTTTGCAGTGACATCGTCAATGGTCTTTTTTCCGGCAATGTTGAAATTTGTCCGCTTGCTGGGAACAAGTGCGGAACAGGGAACGTTATATGGTTTTAAGGAATCCTTTTATGGCGTTTTTGGCGTTATCGTCGGTCTTATCGTTATTCGAATCAATGTCGTTACAGGCAGTGACTTGGCGGCATATCGCTGGTTGGTTATCTTGTACTCGTTATTGTGCCTGATTGCTGGCCTATTGTTGTTGCTATTAATGAAGGAAGAGAAAGCAGTATCGTGTCAGGAAGAAAAGAAAAAAGTAGATAAAGAGGTTTTGTTGAACCTATTGAAAATAAAGGAATTATGGCTGGTAACTTTTTCTGTCATGTCTTGCTTTATCGTTTATTGTTCCATTACCTATACCAGTCCATACTTGGTGGAGGTATTTAAAATTCCGAACAGTTTGGCCTCACAACTAGGGATTTTCAGACAGTATGTAGCGCCTATTTTTATGTGTATCCTGTTTGGTCGCCTAGCAGATAGGAGAGGCTCCTCTGTAAAAGTCGTCATGCAGACTTTGATTTTAATGGGCATTTGTGTGGTGTTGTTTATACAAGTACCAGTGAATGCATCGATGATTACCTTAGCGGTTGCCACAATGGGAGCCTTAACCCTTTTTTCAACGGGTGTTCGGGGCATTTATTACGCTCAAATAGATGAAGCAGGCTTACCGGTGGAGTATACGGGAACGGTCATCGGAATCTTAGCCATTGTCGCTTTTTCACCAGATGCCTTTTACTATACACTCATGGGTAAAATTATCGATTATCATATAGAGTTAGGTCAAGTGGTGACAGGTTATAAGATAGTATTCGGTATTTCAGCTTTATTTGCCTTTATCGGCGTTGGTGTGGGTATGATATTGTTAAGAGAGATAAAAATGAAACAGACAGAGGATGGGGTGCTTTGTGATCAAGGTATTAATAGTTGATGATGAACCTAAAATCAGAAGAGGCTTAGAAAGTCTCATAAAAAATATAGATGACGAATATATTGTCGATGTTGCTGAAAATGGGGAAATCGCCTTAGAAAAAATTCATATTTGTAAAACAGACATTGTCTTTACGGATATTAAAATGCCGGGCATGGATGGGCTGACCTTTATGGCAGCGGCAAAAAAACTTAACGATGATTTAGAGTTTGTCGTTGTCAGTGGCTATGCTGAGTTTGAATTTGCACAGCAAGCTATGGCTTATGGTGCAATACATTATATATTGAAACCGGTTATGCCTGATCAGATTAGGGCTGTTTTGGACAAAGCGGTCACCAATGTGAACGAAAGAAAAGCGGAAAAAGGAGTAATCGCTCAGCTTAAGGAACGGTTGTTGTTGGAATATATTAACCAGCCACCAGAAGAAATGGACAGTTCTTTAAAACCTTTCAAAGGATCTTCTTTTGCAGTGGCAGTCGGTAAAATTCCTAAAACTGCAGATGGGTATGTATATTCTTGGTCCGAGGAACGTCGAAAGACTATTAAGGAAGAAGTCGGTTTGCAATTGGCAGAAGTCGGCATGAATATCATTGCTTTAAAGGAGGATGAAATTGTCGTGCTGGTGAATCTTAATTGCATGTTGGGCAAAGAGTTCTGTGTCGTTCTGCTGAATCGTCTAGAATCTATTGGAAATATGGAATTCATCTGTAGTCCGATTAAAGCATTGCAGTCACCAAAAGATATAAAAGCGGCTTATCAAGCCTGCCAAGATCCAACTGAAGAAAGCGAGCGCCACTCGGAGATTAGTGTAGATGGTGGTATCGTAGCAAAAGTGATTCTTTATGTAAAACAGCATTATACGGAAAAAATTACGTTGGCGGAAGTTGCGGACAGTGTTTATATGCATCCAACCAGCGTTTCAAAGATATTTAAAAAGGAAACAGGCATCACCCTTTCTGAATTTATAGTGACCTATCGGATCAAAAAAGCAAAAGAGTTTTTATGTAATCCAGCATACAAAGTCTATGATGTTGCTGACATGGTGGGTTTTAGTGGCTCGAAGTATTTTATTAACGTATTCAAAAGCAAAACTGGTATGACACCAAATGAGTTCAGAAACAAGAATATACATTAATGTCACATTTTGTTTAGCCTCTACAAAAGTATGTGGATGAATATTGACAACCACAGGGATGGATGATAAAATAAATCTAAATTGAAACAACGTTCCATTCGATAGAACGCATTAAAACAATTCAATATATCTCCGAGCGGATACACCTACGGATTACTATGGTTTATTCGCCTGAGTTCATCAGGACTCACAGGGCTACGTTGGAAACGGTTTGGCCTTCCACCACTTACAAGGAGACGATTATAAACTATGGTTGCTGAAAGCAGTCATTGTTTTTGTGATTCAATTAATTTGAACTCAATTGCCTCGTCTAAGTGTAGATGGGGTTTTTTTACGTGATAAGAAGAGAACAGCGCCTGCGTGTAGGTTAATCTGAATACGAAAATGAATTTTCGTATTCAGATTAACCTACACGCAGGCATTAGGCTCGCCAACGCGAGCCAAGCAATACGCAGTATTGCTGGCTGTTCTATGTACATGAGGGAACTGTTTGCAATACGCAGTATTGCTGGCTGTTCTATGTACATGAGAGAACTGTTTGCAATACGCAGTATTGCTGGATGTTCCTCGTACAAAGAGATATCCGACTTTAAGGATTACATTTATTAAAGG
>Ga0209272_10002105_pt1 | contig 11523 bp, 9 predicted proteins | sample tdDd002_FD_187125 | JGI IMG/M metagenome (GOLD analysis project Ga0209272, IMG submission 187125) | Marine sediment microbial communities from the Atlantic coast under amendment with organic carbon and nitrate - tdDd00.2 (SPAdes)... | ecosystem: Environmental > Aquatic > Marine > Coastal >... | reverse complement strand
AGATCATCTGCGGTTTCCATGCTCGCATCCCTCCTATCGTTGTTGTTGTCAGCCGCGCAAAGCCATGTACTCGCGACCTTTCTCCATGAGTTCGACAAAACTCTCTTTGTCGCCATTCGCGACACTCTTGCGAATCCGGTTCGCTGCGTCGCAAAGGGCATCAAGTGGTCCAATCCCGAATCTGTTCAGATTCTGAATCTCAAAATACAGGTGCGGATTATCCTGCGCGACCGCTGCCGACACGAGCAACTGCGAATCGAATGTTGTGGATGACAGTTGCGCGAGTCTTGGTGCCGCCTCACCGCTCTCGGCCAGTGCCGTAAAAAACGCGATGTTCAGAGCATGCGACAATCCGAGCACATACGCGATCAGGCGGTCATGGTCATCGAGTCCCATATCAAGCTGCTCAACCATAGTTGAACTGAACAGATCTTTTGCCGCCTGCGTTGCCTCGGGCACGCCGGCATCGCAAAAAATAAGGTGGTGACCCGAAAGTAAGCGAGTTTCCGGCCCGAACATCGGATGCAGCGACGTTACGCGGCAACCGGCACTCCGTAGCTCCGTCAGCCCATCGATGAGTGGTGTCTTGAGTGAGCCAATGTCGAACACGAGACCCGCCGGCTTGAGAACCGCCAGCTGGGCGAGGATTCGGCCCGAAACGGCGAGCGGCGCAGCAACAACGATCACCTCGTAGTCGACACCGGCGTCGGTCCAGCTGTTGAACCGTCCCGGTCCATCATCAACGCTGCTATCCGCGATCGTCGTATCGAAACCCTGCGATGTAAAGAAGTCGACAAACCAGCCGCCCATTTTACCGGCACCACCGATGATAAGTATGCGCTGACCGTCCCCTTTGCCCTCGGCGATGACGCGTTCGCGTTCCTGACTTGCCAGGGAGGAACGAATCAGCTTTCGCAGCACGTCTTCAGCCAGGTCCGGGTCGATACCGAGTTTCTCCGCCTGGGCGCGGCCCATGTCGAGCACATCTTTTTCCCGGGCGTAATCGCGCGTACCCGTGCCCGTGGACTGCTTACTGCGGCCTATGTCGCTGACCAGGCGCTGACGTTCAGCGATCAGGTCGACGATTTGCCGGTCGACGGCAGTCAATTCTTTACGCAGGTCGTCAAGACTCATATTTGTTGATTCGGCTGAGGGCTGGTGAAGATCTCCGTTTTACAGGAGACACGCGAGGCTCGGCAAGCGGCATCGCGTTGTCGACAGGCCGGCAATCGTGAGAATATCGCCCTCCGGAACGCAAACACAGTGGAGCCAGACAACAATGAAGACACGTGCTGCAGTCGCCTGGGAAGCGGGCAAACCACTCGAGATAGAGATGATTGACCTGGACGGGCCGAAGGCCGGCGAAGTGCTGCTTCGAAACGTCGCGACAGGTGTGTGTCACACGGACGCGTTTACCCTGTCCGGCGAGGATCCCGAGGGGATATTTCCGGCCGTCCTGGGGCATGAAGGTGGTGCCATTGTCGAGGAAATCGGCGAAGGCGTGACGTCTGTGAAGGTCGGCGACCATGTCATCCCGCTGTACACACCTGAATGCGGTGAGTGTAACTTCTGTACGTCCGGCAAGACCAACCTGTGCCAGAAAATCCGTGTTACTCAGGGCCAGGGCCTGATGCCCGATGGCACATCGCGATTCTCGGCCAACGGCAAGTCGGTCTACCATTACATGGGTACCTCGACGTTCAGCCAGTACACCGTGCTACCTGAAATTTCAGTCGCGAAGATACGCGAGGAAGCACCTCTCGAGAAAGTTTGCTTGCTCGGTTGCGGAATTACGACGGGCATCGGCGCGGTCCTGAACACGGCCAAGGTCGAGCCTGGCGCGTCGGTGGCGGTATTCGGCCTTGGCGGTGTCGGCCTGGCAGCCATCCAGGGAGCGGTCATGGCGAAAGCCGGCCGCATCATCGCCGTCGATATCAACGCGGACAAATTTGAACTGGCAAAACAATTCGGTGCAACCGACACGGTCAACCCGAAAGATCACTCGGCACCCATCCAGGAGATCATCGTCGACATGACCGATGGCGGCGTGGATTACTCGTTCGAGTGCGTAGGCAATGTCACGCTCATGCGTGCCGCACTCGAGTGTTGCCACAAGGGATGGGGTGAGTCGGTCATCGTTGGCGTCGCCGGCGCCGGCCAGGAAATTTCGACACGACCGTTCCAGCTGGTAACAGGGCGCGTATGGCGCGGCACAGCGTTTGGCGGCTGCAAAGGCCGTTCGCAGCTACCCGGCATGGTTGACCAGTACATGGATGGCGACATCAAGATCGACGAGTTCATTACCTACACGATGCCACTCGAGGACATCAACAAGGCCTTCGACCTGATGCACGAAGGTAAGAGCATTCGGTCGGTCATTCACTATTAACCATCATCTCTATGGCGACGGGCCCCGCCAGTGACTAAGGTCGCCGTCGCGACGACGTCGCAGCTTGCTGCCGATGGCGCCAATGAGGTTGCCGCACTCGGCGGCAATGCGGTCGACTGTGCGCTCGCGGCGGCTCTATTCACGATGAACACCGAACCGGGTGTCTGTGCGCTGGCGGGTAGCGCGTTCATCACGGTGTGGCAACCGGACGGTGATCCGGTGACGATCGACGGCAATGTCGCAGTTCCCGGCAAGGGGCTGCCAACCGGGGATCGCGGCCATGCCGCCAGCGAAATAACACTCAAGTATGGCGGTGGCATCACCACGCTGGCCGGCTCGGGTTCCGTAGCCGTACCCGGCTCGCTGGCCGCGATCGAGAAGGCATGGCAGCGCTTTGGCAATGCACGTTGGGCAGATCTTTTCTTGCCGACGATTGCGGCGACTCGAGACGGCTTTCCGTTGTCGTCGGCCTGTCACTACTACCTTGGATACGCGGGCAGGGAAATATTTGATCGCAGCGACGACGGCTATGCCGCTCTGCATACCGACGATGGGGCACTACACCCTGTCGGCCACCCAATCGTCGTGCCGCATTTGGCCGATACCTTGTCGGCCATCGCCGAAGACGGCGCGCGTATTTTTTACGAGGGGGAGTTGGCAGAGAAAATTTCCACACACGTCAGCGACGCTGGAGGTGCCCTGACGATGCAGGATCTGGGCGACTTCGAGGCCCTTGAACGCCCTTCGCTAACGGTGGATATCGATGACTGGACGATCGCCAGCAATCCCCCGCCAGCGGTCGGCGGTGCAACGCTTGCTGCGATGCTGCTCGCCTGTTCAGACCTGTCCCAGGCGAACTGGACCGCTGACGCACTGGCGCGGCTAATCGAGGTACAACGAGCGACGCTCGATTTTCGCAAACGACGCCTGGACCTCGCCGATGACGTTGGCCCGGAAGCGGCGCGCCTGCTCCAATCCGCGGCCAACGGACAGCTGTTAAGCAAATGGGCGTCAGCATCGACGGTGCACACATCGGCGGTCGATGAGAACGGCGTAGCTTGCGCGGTGACAGCCTCGTCCGGATATGGGTCCGGTGAAATGCCGCACGGCACGGGCTTATGGCTCAATAATTGTCTTGGCGAACTCGAGCTCAATCGCCGCGGCCTTGATGCCGGACCGCCGGGAATCCGCTTGCCTTCAAACATGGCGCCGAGCATTGCTCGCCGCAGCGGACGAGTTCTGGCAGCTGGGTCCCCCGGGGCAGATCGCATCACGACAGCTCTGCATCAGTTTCTCGTCAATATCCTGCAGATGGGCATGTCGCTCGAGGACGCGATCGCCCACCCGCGGATTCACGTCGATACGAGTGGCGAGAGAGAGAGGCTGATGGCGGAACCCGGACTCGACCTCCCGGACATCGACATGCCCGTCAATGTAATGCCGGACCTGAACATGTACTTCGGCGGAATTGGTGCGACACTTGTCGATCAGGAAAAGGGCTTCCAGGTTGCTTCAGACCCGCGGCGCGACGGCGGTACGCGGATTTGCGGCGGGTGATGCCCTGACGAGATTTGTGGAGAAATTGTGATCGATCCTTGCTCAGCGACGAGACTGCCCGCTGAATTGCCATCCGACCCTATGCGTTGGGCGAAAGCCTGGCTCGATGAGGCGGTATCAAAGCAGGTGCAGCGAAACCCGAACTCGATGACGGCGATTACGGTTGGTGACGACGGGCAGCCCGCCGGGCGCGTTGTCTTATGCAAGGACTTTGTTGCCGATCCGGGTTATCTCGTTTTTTACACCAACTACAAATCAGACAAAGTTCAACACCTGGAAAGCAACCAAAACATTGCGTTGCTGTTTCACTGGGATGTGTTCGGACGGCAGGTACGCATGGAGGGCGAGGCGTTGCGTTCGCCTGCTGAAGAGAGCGATGCCTACTTTGCTTCACGAGACTGGGGCAGCCAGATCGGTGCCTGGGGCTCCGACCAGAGTTCGCCGCTGGAGTCTCGCGCCGCGCTAGTCTCACAGGTGAGCAGACGCGCAATGAAGCTCGGCGTCCAGGCCGCGAAGAACCTGGCGTCCATCGCTGTCGAAGACCGGCCCGTTATCGCACGACCGCCGCACTGGGGTGGTATTCGCGTCTGGCCAAGACGTATCGAACTCTGGATAGAGGGTAGCGACCGGATCCACGACCGGGCACGGTGGGAGCGATCCCTGTCCCGCCGTGAAGATGATCTGTTCGACGTCGGAGGCTGGTCTGGCATCCGGCTGCAGCCCTGACCCACGGTTTGTTCAAGGCCTGCCTGGCAATTAGCTTGCTGCTCTCTGCAGTCACTGCAGAGGCCCAGGTTTCGTTGACGCGCGGCACCAACTTCTCGCTGGATGTTGCGGCTGACGGCCGCATCGTGTTCGACCTGCTCGGCGACATCTGGATCATCCCGAATGGGGGCGGTGTCGCCCAGGCTATTTCCGGTGGTCCCGCCGCCGCACGACGGCCACGCTGGTCGCCGGCAGCCGACGCCATCGTTTTCCAGGCGCGAGATGACGGTCAGGAACAGCTCTGGCTGTATGACACCGACAAAGCAACAACGCGCAAGCTCACGGCAGGTCATTCCTTTGACCATCATCCATCCTGGCATCCCGACGGTGACCGCATTGTGTATTCAAGCGATCGTCTCGATACAGGCGTTGATTTGTGGGAGCTCGACCTGGCAACGGGCCTGACCTGGCGTATCAGTGACCTGCCAGGTGACGAATCCGAACCGGCCTGGTCCGCGGACGGCGAAGATCTCATCTATGTACATCGCCTGGACGACCAATGGTTGTTGATGCTGAGGCGCCACGCCCAGCCTGACCGGATGCTCTTGTCTTCGACTTCACGGCTGTCCAGCCCTGCCTGGAGACCTGACGGAAGCCTGATTACCTACTTGCGTCACGGCAACGATGCACTCGTCACTGAAATGCTTATCCTGTCCGAACCTCTGCTTATCCGGCCGTTGATTGAGAATGAAGATTTCTTTGTTTCGCCGATCGCGTGGCGAAATCGACAGGCGATGCTGTATGCGGCCAACGGCCTGATTCGAAAACGCGATTTCAATTCCTGGACTTCGAGAAACGTACCGTTTCGCGTCACAGTTTATCCCGACGAAATGCCACGACCCGGACCACCACAGGCCCGCGACTTGCCTCGGACAAACCAACCCGACGGGCGACTTGTTGTACGTGCGGCGCGTGTGTTCGATGGCGTAGGTATAGGCTATCGCGAAGGCGTGGATGTCGTCATGGAGGGTGGTCGAATCGTTGCCGTTGAACCCAGCCGCGAACGGCCAGATACGATCCTGGTCGACATGGGCGATCTTACCGTGGTGCCGGGCTTCATCGACGGCCAGTCAATTCTACCGACAGATGTCGATGTGTCGCTTGGGCCGAAGCTGCTGACGTTCGGCCTGACAACCATTGTTGCCGACACGGACAAGGCAGACGCTCTGAACGCGGCCTGGTCCGGCAAGGATATGCCTGGCCCACTCGTTCTCGGGCGGGGCTGGCAACTGGACCTCGCGACCGTATCGACGATGAATCTGAGAGCAGACGCGTTGCCGGTGTCACCACTTGGCATTCGTTATGAGGACGCCCGTCTTGCAGACGTTGCCGAGCCCGTCGCAGTCTTCTCCGGCCTGGCGGATGCGACGACGCCTGGTCTCGAGCCACTGTTGCGCTCGCGCCAGGCGATGTTGCTGAACGGCCACGCCAGCGCGATGCGCCGCTTCAGCGAAGCGCCCTTATTGGCCGCACAATCGTCGTCGATCGTGCTTGGCAGCAAGGCCAACGGACTACCACCGGGGGTCGCATTGCATGCCGAATTTCGTGCCCTTTCCGGTGCCGGACTCGACGAGGAGCACGTGCTGCGAACCGCTGGCATCAATGCCGCGAGGGCACTTGGACTTGGACTACAGGTAGGGCGTATCGCACCCGGCGCAAGTGCTGATCTCGTCATTGTCGACGGTGACCCGCTCAATGACATCAACGACACACTGAATGTGGTTGGTATCGTCCGAAATGGACGGTTTTTCAGTGCGATTGGACTCATCGAGCGTGGCCAGAAGACCGAATCCGTCGAATAATTTGACAAATTATCAGCTCACTTGGAACGGTTCGCACACAAATGACCGTCAGTCACCGCTGGGCCTTTAGTAAATTCTTTATTTTCTTAGGCTTACGCGAGCTTGTTTTGGAATCAGTTGATGTGTGGTGCAATATTTGCGTCGGTTTCTTTTACAAAACACGTACAAACTATTGCTCGAGCAACCTGTACCAACCGCTAAATACTTGATATCGGACCGTCTGTGACGTGTTGGCACAGGTCTTGCTTTGAATACTCTGCCCAAGCGAAGTGTAACTGCACTTGGTATCACTCAACGGCTACTTAACAGGATTTAGACGCCAGAAGAACAATAACTACAAAAAAAATACGATCCAGATCCAATAATAATAATATTTCTGTATCCGGACGCCGAATCTGCAGTTACCTCTTTTAATAATAAAAAGAGAAATTAGCCCCGCCGCTCACGCCGCGGGGTTTTTTATTGGGCAGCACTTTGGCGAGTACGATGAGTCTGATACCGGTATTATCCAAATCAAACGACGCACTGGAACCAATCATGAAAACAATCCTTGCTCTTTCGACATTCGCTTTGTTTGTTGCCGGCTGTGGTCAACAGGCCACCGATTCGGAGCCCGCGGCCAGTGAGTCCGCTCCCGAGATGGCTGCACCTGCAGAACCCGAGGTGTCCATCTACGCTGCCGCGATCAACAGTACGACTCGACCCGACGAAGACCGGGCCAGTGATGCGGGTCGCCAACCTGCAGCTGTCCTTGAGTTCATCGGCATCCAGCCAGGTGATGTCGTCCTCGAGATGTGGGCAGGCGGTGGTTACTACACCGAGCTGCTCGCACACATCGTCGGAAAGGACGGCAAAGTTGTCGCACACGCGAATACACCAATCCTGAACTTCGCGGGCGAAGCGCACCCCAAACGGCATGCGGATGGGCGCCTGCCGAATACTGAAATCCTGATGGCCGAAAACAACGAACTGGCGCTTGAGGCCGGCCGCTTCGATGCGGCTACGATCATCCTTAACTACCACGACCTGTACTGGTCATCGGAGCAGTACGGTTGGGATCAAATCGACATCCCGGCATTCCACGCCCAGTTGTTCCAGAGCATCAAGCCAGGCGGCATTCTCGGTATCGTGGATCACCAGGCTGCGAGCGGCTCACCGGGAGAGACCGGTAACACATTGCACCGCATTGATTCGGCCATCGTGATTGCCGAGCTCACCGCGGCTGGTTTCGTACTCGATGGCGAAAGCGATGCATTACGCAATACCGACGACGATCACACCAAGGGCGTCTTCGACCCTGAGATTCGCGGCAAAACCGATCGCTACGTGTTGCGCTTCAGGAAACCCGAGTAAATAAGCCTGCACGATGTTCAAGGCGATCCGCATTGCGATCCTGCTGTTCATTCTGTTCTTCGTGGCCGTTAGCGCCTGGCTTACGCAGTCACGAAGCACAGACTGGAACAACAGCCTGTGGCTCAAGGTTTACCCGATCAATGCGGACGGCAGCGATGTCGTTGCAAAGTACATTGCGGGCCTCGAGGTCGACGATTTCACGGGCATCGAAGCCTTCATAACCCGAGAAACCGCGCGTTACGGGAAAACGCTCGATCGACCGCTAAGGATGGAACTTGGCCGACTGGTGCGGGAACAGCCGCCGACCATCGACCCGGATTCCGGAGTCCTCGGTGTCATGATGTGGTCACTCAAATTACGCTGGTGGGCATCGAGTACGGCCGGCGATCAGGACAATATTGACCCGGATATTCGCATCTTCGTTCGCTATCACAGCCCCGACAACGGGTTCCGGCTCGAAAATTCAGTTGGGCTGCAAAAAGGCATGGTTGGCATCGTAAACGCGCGCGCGAGTCGTCAGCACGCGGGCGGAAACAATGTGGTCATCGCGCATGAATTCATGCACACGCTGGGTGCCACCGACAAATACGAACCGGGCACCGGACAACCGCTTGCCCCTGACGGACTCGCAGAACCGGATCGCGAGCCGCTGTATCCCCAACGATGGGCTGAAATAATGGGTGGTCGAATTGCGCTGGCAGGCGATGATGCGGTCATTCCCAAAAGCCTGCGGTACACCGTCATCGGCCCACAAACCGCCAGCGAAATTCGCCTCGCCGAGTAAACATGTCAGACGCACCTGAATCGATATTGAGCTGTGAAGCACTGCGCGTGAGTGTGCCTGGCCGCTGCCTTGTCGACGCGTTGCAACTGGACCTGAGGCGCGGCGAACTCGTCGCCGTGCTGGGGCAAAACGGCAGCGGCAAAACGCTGACGCTGATGACTCTTGCGGGACTGCGCGCTCCCGATACCGGCCGGGTACAGTTGATGGACTCGAACCTTCATACCGCACCGCGACAGCTGACGGCTCAGCACCTGGCATTGCTGCCGCAGGACGTCGATGACATCTTTCCGGCGACCGTCATGGACACCGCCCTGATTGGGCGTCATCCACATATCGGTCGTTTTCGCTGGGAGTCGGCTGAGGATTATGAGGCAGCAAAAGACGCGCTCCGGACAGTAGGTCTCGCGGCATTGTCGGAGCGAGACATACTGACATTGTCCGGTGGCGAGCGTCGCCGGCTCGCTATTGCGCAGATACTGACGCAGGCACCAGACGTTTACCTGCTCGATGAGCCAACCAACCATCTGGATCCACAACACCAGCTCGATGCGTTGCGGGTTTTTCGCGGCGCCGCCGACTCGGGCGCAGCCGTGATCGCGAGCCTTCACGACGTTAACCTGGCTGTTCGATACGCGGATCGTTGCCTGTTGTTGTTCGGTGACGGGCGATGGGAACTCGGCCGTAGCGCGGATATTCTGACCGAGGAAAGACTCAGCGAATTGTTCGCCACCCGGATGGAGGCGGTGGACTGGCGCTCGAAAAAACTCTTCGTCGCGTCCTCAGACCACCCAACCCTTTAGCCGACTCAGGAAGTCATCGTGCAGTGCCGTGTTGGTCGCGAGCACTGAGCGCGTGTCCAAACCGACCGACTCACCGTTCAGATCGGTAAATGTGCCGCCGGCCTCATCGACGATGATCGACAATGCAGCAATATCGAGGATGTTCACATCCGATTCGATGACCGCCTCGATCTTGCCCGCCGCAAGCAGGTGATAATGATAGAAGTCCCCGTAGCCGCGTATACGATCGGCTCGCGCAACGATGTCGCCCAGTTTGCTCCACCCTTCGCTTAGTGCCAGCGACTTCAGGTTACCTGTCGACACCGCCGCCCGGTCCGGGTCGTCGATAGTGCTCACAGCGATACGTTCGCCATTGAGCCACGCGCCCTGCCCTTTTTCAGCCCAGGCCAACTCATCCATCATCGTGCCACTCGACACCCCGAGAATGATTGCTCCCTGGTGCATGAGCGCGATCTGGGTAGAAAAGAACGGGTACTGGCGCACAAATCCCTTGGTGCCATCGATCGGATCGACCAACCACAGGTAGTCAGCATCCTCACGCGTGCGGCCCGTCTCCTCGCCATGAAATCCGTGCTCGGGGAATCGCCCAAGGATGATCTCGCGGATCTTCTGTTCGCACTCGACGTCAGCCTGGGTAACGGGCGTCAGGTCAGCCTTGGTCGTAACCGTGAAGTTCCCGGCATAGTAGCTACGACTGATGTCCGCTGCGGCGCGAACCGCCTGCAGTGCCGTTCGCAATTCCAGCGATGCGTTGTTGTTGTCGTACGTTTCCATTTTGTGTGCTGCGCGAGTCTCGTGGTGGTCGGCGAAAAATAGCCGCTCGGCAGCAAATAAACAAGCAAACCTGGCTTGCTTGACAGCAACCAGTAGCGCCCCTATCGTACATTGCTCACATGGTGAACCCGGTTTGGCAAAGACCGGGTGAACGGGAAGTCGGTACAGCCTGTCATCAGGCCCAATCCGACGCTGCCCCCGCAACGGTGATCGAGTTAAACCGTAGCCCCCGGATCGAGATATTCGACCCGGAGCCACTGCGAAACCAGCAATCGGTTTCGCGGGAAGGCGCTACGGAGAGGATGTCTATCCGCTCGTCAGCCCGGAGACCGGCCAGGTGAACCCATGAACCATTGCGCGTGCGGGCGGCACGCAAGGAGAGAACCAATGAGAAACCACCTGTCGGTATTCGCCATCGTCCTGGCGTACGTACTCACACCCGTCGATTCCGTTGCTGCTGACCAGGCGCCGGGCGAGACGATTATCGTCACAGCAACTCGGACGGAAATCCCGTTGAGCGATGCGATCGTGCCGGTCACGGTTATTACGCGAGAAGACATCGAGCTGTCTCTTGCCACGGACCTGGCTGAGATACTGCGCTTCCAGGCTGGTATTGATATCGGCCGAAACGGCGGCCCGGGGCAGGCAACGTCGGTGTTCATGCGCGGCACGGAAAGCAATCACACACTCGTGCTGATGGATGGCATCCGTATGAACCCGGGCACACTTGGCGGTGCCGCTGTGCAGCATATTGCACCCGAGATTATCGAACGCATAGAGATCGTCAAAGGAGCACGTTCGGCTTTGTTTGGCACCGATGCGATTGGCGGTGTCATTAATATCATTACACGGCGAGCTGATGCTGCGTTCCTCGAAACAGCGGTAGGCGCAGGCAGCTTCGACTCGCGATCCGGTTTTGTTTCCGCTGGCAACCGCGGAGACAACGGCGACTTTGGTGTCACATTGAACTGGCAGGACACCGCCGGCTTCGCGCCGCGCACCGACTCAGACATTGAACGCGGTTATGACAATCTCACAGCTAATATTTATGGCGCGCGCCGTTTTGGCGATAGCGAGATTAGCCTGCGTCACTGGCAAACACAGGGAAACGTCGAGTACCTCGACTTTTTCCTGACGCCTCTCGACCAGGACTTCGAAAACTCCACAACGGCGGTCGCACTCGACACGCGAATTGGCGATCGCGGTACCAGTAAATTCATTGCCTCGTTCATGCAGGATGACATCGCTCAGAATCAGAGCGATGACTTCGTAAAATCAGATCGCATAAGCCTCGACTGG
>Ga0209272_10002100_pt1 | contig 11536 bp, 6 predicted proteins | sample tdDd002_FD_187125 | JGI IMG/M metagenome (GOLD analysis project Ga0209272, IMG submission 187125) | Marine sediment microbial communities from the Atlantic coast under amendment with organic carbon and nitrate - tdDd00.2 (SPAdes)... | ecosystem: Environmental > Aquatic > Marine > Coastal >... | reverse complement strand
CCGATCCAAGCTGGGATCAAGGCAATGCCAAAGTGATCGAGAAGCTAGCTTCTTGGTTTAAAGATCTTGGCTTCAGCGTTGAAGTGATCGAAGTGGAACCAGGCAAACACAATATGATCGCACGTATGGGCGAAGGTGAAGGCGGCCTGCTTCTGGCAGGTCACAGCGATACCGTGCCATTTGATGAAGGGCGCTGGAGTTTTGAACCACATAAGCTGACCGAGAAAGACAACCGCTTTTATGGTTTGGGTACGGCCGATATGAAAGGCTTCTTTGCCTTTGTTTATGAAGCGGTAAAGAAAGTCGATTGGAGTAAGCAGAACAAGCCACTTTATGTATTAGCGACCTGTGACGAAGAAACCACCATGCTGGGTGCGCGTCATTTTACTGAGAATGCGCCTTTTAAACCGGACTACTGCATCATTGGTGAACCCACCAGCCTTGTACCCATTCGTGGTCACAAAGGGCATGTGGCAAATGCCATTCGCGTAACCGGCAAATCCGGTCACTCATCCGATCCAGCGCTCGGCGTCAACGCCATTGAAATCATGCATGAAGTCATGTTTGCTATGATGCAACTGCGTGACAAGCTAGTAAAAGAATATCACCATCCGGGTTTTGCCATTCCAAGCCCTACCCTAAACCTTGGTCATATTCATGGTGGTGACAGCGCAAACCGCATTTGTGGTTGTTGTGAACTGCATTACGACGTGCGCCCTCTTCCTGGGATCAGTCTTGATGGTTTGGAGAACATGCTGCGTGGCGCATTAAAAGAAGTCGAAGCGAAATGGCCAGGGCGATTAGAGATTATTCCACTGCACGAACCCATTCCAGGTTACGAGTGTCAGCATGACCACCCATTTATTGGTGGTGTTGAAGAGATCTGCCAAACCAGTTCAGAAACCGTTAACTACTGTACTGAAGCACCATTCCTACAGCAATTGTGCCCAACCTTAGTTCTCGGCCCTGGTTCTATTGACCAAGCCCACCAGCCAGATGAATTCCTATCTTTCGACTTTATCGACCCAACCATCGATGTGCTATCACGCGCAATGGTAAAATATTGTTGCTAGTCGCATTCTGTACTCGCTTCACAATGCAGCTCGATTGAGCTGCATTTTGTTCTCTTTGCCACTATTCTTCTAGCACGCTATATCCTTCTTTTAACGGCTATTTTGTAATTAATTTTCACTTCTACTGAGATAAGCTGGCCTAATTTTGCTCTAAATCAGGTCAGCAGCGGAATAATTGCAAACTTACTCTGCTTTATTTGACTAGAACTGGTGATTTTCGCTAGATTGGAGTCTTAACAAGGACAATGGATGTAGTTTTTTTACGAGGCAGGATGACAATGAACGAGAAATACGCCGCACTTAAAAGCAATGTGCGCATGTTGGGCCACCTTCTGGGCAACACAATTCGCGATGCCCATGGCGAAGAAATCTTCGAGAAAGTGGAAACCATTCGTAAATTATCCAAATCAGCCCAAGCTGGAAATAATGCTGACAGAGAAAGCTTAATTGAAGAAATTAAAAGCTTACCCGATGAGCAATTGACGCCTGTTACCCGCGCGTTCAACCAATTTCTAAACCTGACTAATATTGCTGAGCAATACCATACCATCTCACGCCACTGTGAAGAGCATATCTGCGAACCTGACGCAATTAACTCACTGTTCTCAAAGCTGGTGCAAAATGATGTGAGTAAGTTAGACACGGCACAAGCGGTTCGCGACCTGAACATTGAACTGGTTCTAACGGCGCACCCTACCGAGATCACTCGTCGTACCATGATCAATAAACTGGTTAAGATCAACGAGTGCTTATCTAAGCTAGAGCTAAGCGATCTCTCTTTCAAAGAGCGTAAGAAAACCGAGCGTCGCCTTGAACAACTTATCGTTCAAAGCTGGCACTCTGACGTCATTCGTCAACAACGCCCAACACCGCTTGATGAAGCAAAATGGGGGTTTGCGGTAGTAGAAAACTCACTATGGGAAGCGGTACCTGACTTCCTACGTGAAATGAATGACCGCTTGAAGTCTTACCTAGGCGAAGGTCTACCAATTGATGCTCGCCCAGTGCACTTCTCATCTTGGATGGGTGGTGACCGCGACGGTAACCCATTTGTAACCCACAGCATAACTCGCGAAGTATTACTGCTGTCTCGTTGGAAGGCTGCTGACCTTTACCTCAACGACATCAACGAGCTGATCAGCGAACTGTCGATGACCGTTTGCAACGACAAGGTTCGTGAGCTTGCCGGTGACGATCAGCACGAACCATATCGTGCGATTTTAAAACAGCTACGTTCACTACTAAACGAAACCAAAGACATTCTCGACGCGAAAGTCAACGGCCAAAAACTGGCAGTCAAAGCTCCACTACAGAAAGTAGAACAGCTTTGGGAACCACTTTACGCGTGTTACCAATCACTAAACGAATGCGGCATGGGCGTGATTGCTAATGGCTCACTGCTGGATACACTGCGCCGCGTTAAAGCATTTGGTATTCACCTTGTTCGCCTCGATATTCGCCAAGAAAGTACTCGCCACGCAGATGTACTATCTGAACTGACTCGTTACCTAGGCATTGGTGACTACGAGCAGTGGAGCGAGCAAGACAAGGTTGCTTTCCTAACAAACGAACTGGCCTCTAAACGTCCTCTTCTGCCTCGAGACTGGGAACCATCAGAACCAGTTAAAGAGGTTTTAGATACCTGTAAGATTGTTGCTGCGCAGCCTCGTGAAGCATTTGGTGCTTATGTTATCTCAATGGCGCGTACCGCTTCTGACGTACTTGCCGTACACCTACTGCTGCAAGAAGCGGGCTGTCCTTACCGCATGGACGTGTGTCCATTGTTCGAAACGCTAGACGACTTGAACAACGCGGAAGCCGTCATCAAACAGCTGATGGGCATCGACCTGTACCGTGGCTTTATCCAGAATCACCAAATGGTGATGATCGGCTACTCTGACTCTGCAAAAGATGCAGGTGTAATGTCGGCGGGCTGGGCTCAATACCACGCGATGGATTCACTGGTTAAGGTTGCAGAAGAAGAAGGCGTTGAACTGACGCTATTCCATGGCCGTGGCGGTACGATTGGTCGCGGTGGTGCTCCAGCACATGCTGCACTACTGTCTCAGCCACCTAAGAGTCTAAAAGGTGGTCTGCGTGTAACAGAACAAGGCGAGATGATTCGCTTTAAGCTTGGCCTACCAGATGTTGCGGTAAACAGCTTCAATCTGTATGCAAGTGCTATTCTAGAAGCGAACCTACTGCCACCACCAGAGCCTAAGCAAGAGTGGCGTGACCTAATGGATGTCCTGTCTGAAGTCAGCTGTGAAGCGTACCGTAACGTCGTTCGCGGTGAGCCTGATTTCGTCCCTTACTTCCGCCAAACAACACCTGAACTAGAGTTGGGCAAACTACCTCTGGGTTCTCGTCCAGCGAAACGTAATCCAAACGGAGGTGTAGAAAGCTTACGTGCGATTCCGTGGATCTTCTCTTGGAGTCAAAACCGTTTGGTTCTACCTGCGTGGTTAGGTGCTGGTGAAGCCATTCAGTACTCTGTAGACAAAGGCCACCAGGCGTTACTGGAAGAGATGTGTCGTGAATGGCCATTTTTCTCTACTCGCTTAGGTATGCTCGAGATGGTTTACACCAAGTGCAACATGGATATCTCCCGCTACTATGATCAACGCTTAGTTGAAAGTCAGCTGTTGCCATTGGGTGACCGTCTGCGTGATCAACTTCAGCAAGACATCAAGTCAGTTCTGAATGTAGAAAACAACGAGAACTTAATGCAGAGTGACCCTTGGGGTCTTGAATCCATCCGTCTACGTAACATCTACGTTGAGCCATTGAACATGCTTCAAGCTGAGCTGCTGTACCGAACTCGCCAAACTGAGGAGCCTTCTGCAAACTTGGAAGAAGCCCTAATGGTGACGATTGCTGGTATCGCAGCAGGTATGCGTAACACTGGTTAAACTACGCAGAAAAAACCAAAAGGCTGAGCGAAAGCTCAGCCTTTATTATTACCCACCAATCACTTTTACTCTCAGAACAAGAAATAACCAGCAAATAACTCCAAAGAAAAAACAAAAAGTCCCAGCAATACAAAACAAAACACTACCAAAAATCACTATTGAGTATTTTATTAGTTTTTTTGGGTAATTTTGTCCTAGTATTCCACTTCATGCTTATTATTTATATACTACTTGCCTGCTGGAAGCTCACAAGTCCAATCAAATAAGCTCCAGCTCGATGGGCACCCCATCACTCTAGGTGATAAACGGCTTTAAGGTGACAGGACCAACATTGTTGGTGCTATTTACACATTAAAAAACTCAAGCGTCATTAAGAACGCAACTGAAAGTGTAAATAGCTTGTTTACAAGTTTATTGACCATTTGGATTGAAGACATGTCATTACCACACGTAATCTTAACTGTACTTAGCACTCGCGACGCTACCGGTTACGACATCACTAAAGAATTCTCAGCTAGCATCGGTTACTTCTGGAAAGCAAGTCACCAACAAGTTTACCGTGAACTAAACAAAATGGCTGAGAAAGAACTGGTTACTTGCGTATTAGAACCTCAAGAAGGCAAACCAGACCGCAAGGTTTACTCAATCACTGACGCTGGCCGCAGCGCGCTGGGAGAGTGGTTTGATCAACCAACAGCACACCCAACGGTACGTGACGAATTCTCTGCGAAACTGATCGCTTGTGCAGTACAACCTGCGGCACCGTTCCGTGATCAACTTTCTGAGCTTGTAGAAGAATCTCGTAAGCTGGTTTCTCACTACAAAGAAATCGAAGCAGCGTACTACGCAACACCATCAACGCTAGACAAGCAAGCGCGTCTAGAACGTCTAACACTTCGTCGTAATCTAATGCTACGTGAAGCGTGGATTAACTGGGCGGAAGAAGTACTGACTGAACTTGAAGTGATCGGCTAATTCTGTCACTTAAATTGAAACGAAAAAGGCTTGCCGATGGGCAAGCCTTTTGTTTATCTGGGGAAAGCGTATTAAGCGCCTACTGCAACTTGTGGACGAACACCTAGAGTGTGGCAAAGTGCATAAGTCATCTCTGCACGGTTCAATGTGTAGAAGTGAAAATCTTTTACACCTTCACGGCTTAATACACGAACCATATCAATCGCTTGGCTTGCACCAACGAGCTGACGCGTCACTGGATCATCATCTAGGCCTTCAAACTGCTTACTCATCCAGCCTGGTACTTTCACATTGTTCTGCGCCGCAAAGCGAGAGGCTTGTTTGAAGTTAGAAACTGGCAAAATACCTGGGACAATTTCAACGTCGATTCCTGCCGCTACACAGCGGTCACGAAAACGTAGGTAAGACTCCACATCAAAGAAGAATTGAGTAATCGCGCGGTTAGCACCTGCGTCCACTTTACGCTTTAGGTTAAGAAGATCCGATTGGGCGCTTTTCGCTTCTGGATGTACTTCTGGGAATGCCGCCACTGAGATATCAAAATCATGACGCGCTTTAAGCAACTCTACCAAGTCCGATGCGTACATATCTGGCGCACCGCCACCCGGTGGAATATCACCACGTAGGGCAACAATGTTCTTGATACCGTTATTCCAGTAATCATCTGCTATGTCGATCAGCTCATCACGAGTTGCATCGATACACGTTAGGTGAGGTGCAGCTACAAGACCTGTCGCCGCTTTGATTTCTTTAATGATCGAGTGGGTTCTGTCACGTTCGCCTGAGTTAGCGCCGTACGTAACAGATACAAATTTTGGTTGGAGAGTTTTAAGGCGGTGTACCGAGTTCCACAGTGTTTCTTCCATCTTCTCACTGCTTGGCGGAAAAAACTCAAATGAGACGTTGATATTGTCTGATAGTTCAGCGATATTCTGGTTTAAGGCATCGATGTGCCCTGCATGCGTGTATCCCATCTTACTCTCCCTGTGGCAACTCCACCACGAAATCAAAATTCCTTAAATCGACGTTTAGACGTCTATATGTCTACAGAATGTATTGAATACGATTTAATGTCAACCTTGTGATTATGAATTTTTTTCAAGTTCATAATGAGGATAGTTCAAGTTGCTGTGCGGCTAATCCTTAGCCGAAATTTCCTATTCAGTATGGCATTATCAAAATAATAAAAAACCCCGGAGATAGTCCGAGGTTTTGTTGTCGTTCGCAAAAATTGGTTTGGTCAGATTAGAACAAACCTGCCAAGCGATTCAGGTCTGATTGAATCGCCCCAGCGGTCACTTCACGCCCTGCACCTGGACCACGAATCACTAATGGATTGTCTTTGTACCATTTACTCTCGATAGCGAAGATGTTGTCACACGGCAGCAAGTTCGCCAGTGCGTGCTCGCGTGATAATGCTTCAACACCCACCGTTGCTTTGCCATTACGCTCTAAACGCGCGACATAACGCAACACTTGATCGTTTTTCTGCGCTTTGGTCAGACGCTCTTGCAGAATCTCACTTAGTATATCGCCATGATCAAAGAACGCATCCAAGCTCAATTCTCGCAATTCCTCCGGTACAAGTGATTCCACTCTCACGTTCTCCGGCTCAATATCTAAACCTGACTCGCGAGCTAGGATAACCAGTTTACGCATCACGTCAGATCCATCTAAATCAGAGCGAGGGTCGGGTTCAGTCAAACCTTGTTGCCATGCTAAATCGACTAGTTCAGCGAACGGCACTGAGCCATCAAACTGCTGGAATAACCACGATAGCGTGCCAGAGAAGATGCCTGATAGTGCGACGATATCATCACCACTTTCACGCAAATCTCGAACGGTATGGTTTATCGGCAACCCTGCGCCCACGGTGGCATTGTAAAGCCAGTGGCGACCAATCTTAGCAAAAGCGTCTTGTACTTGATGGTAGTACTGACTACCAGCTGAGCCGGCCACTTTGTTCGCCGAGATAAGATGAATACCTTGTTGCGCGATCTCCACATAACGTGCCGCTAAATCTTTACTGGCGGTGACATCAAGCACCACCGCTTCATCAAAATTCTGAATCGCACCAAGCTTAGTTAACCACTTATCATCATTCTCGATACTCTCATCATTAAAACGCTGGGCAACTGTTGCTGCATCGATACCATTTTCATCGAACCAATAAGTCTGGCTATCGACCACTGCCACTAGCTCAAAGCTCATACCGTGACGTTTTTCGAGCTCTTCTTTTTGCTCAGAAAACAGCGCTAACCAACTTGAGCCAATGTTGCCTTTACCGCACAAGGCAACAGCGACACGCTTCTGTGCTTGAAACAGTTGGCTATGAATACTTTGCACTAATCCTTCCACTTCTGCGCGGCGTAACACCGCGACCAAGCTCAAGCCAGATTCCGCCTCAGAAATAAACTCCACCGGTGAATGCTTTAGCTGTTGGTAAAAGCCAAAGCAGTGATTTGCGTTTTTTGTCACGCCAGCACCGACGGCAGCAAGCAGTGAGTAGCCTTCTTTTAGTTTGATCTCTGCTTCAACGGCTAACTCTTGCAGATAAGCTAATGCCCCGCCTGCAATCTCAGCAGTGTAGGCTAAGCGCAAGGTTTGCTGATCCTCTTGCGCTTCAAACGCTAATGGCTCCAGTTGGGCACGCTTTAGGGCTTGCAATACTTCTTTCTGCGCACGCTCAAAGTCGTGACCGTGGATAAAAGACAGTTGAACCAACAACACTTCATCAAGAGACGTAATGATTTTAGCACCGCGACCTGAAGCCAATACGCGCTCAATACGCGTTGAACCTGATTCCGGTTGATAGCTGCATTTGAGGTTCAAATCCATCGTGCTTTGAGCAACAGGCTGTAGTGTACGACTGTGCAGCACTGGCGCAGCCAAACGCGCAAGTTCACTCGCCTCATCTAAACGCAGCAGCGGCAACAAGCAAGCATCCGACACTAAACGTGGGTCTGCACTGTAAACGCCAGCAACATCGCTCCAGATGGTCACTGTGTTTACCTCTGCCAATGCACCAATCACCGTTGCTGAATAGTCAGAGCCATTACGCCCCAGCAGTACCGTCTCACCAGCTTCGTTTTGTGCCATAAATCCGGTGATGATTACGCGTTTATGGTTGTGTTGAGTCAATGCTTCTTTGATCAATGCATAAGAGCGAGCTCGGTCAACTTCTGGCTGTGTTCCAGCTTCTGCGCGTAAAAAGGCGCGAGAATCTTGCGCTACCGCAGGAAGATCCTGTTGTGATAACAGTGCAGCCAGTAAGCGTGACGACCATACTTCACCATGCCCAAGCACTGCTGCTTTTTGCGCCTCTGTAAGTGGCGCAGTTAACTCTGCTAGGGTACTGAATTCATCTTGAAGAGAAGCAAGCAGTTGCGCTTGCACTTCACCTTCTAGTAAAGCTTCTACCAATTCAGTTTGGAACTGTCGCAAGCTCTGCAACGCTTCATGGGCAATGCGACCGTCTTTATCTAAGCCTTCTAAAAACTCGATCAAGCGATTGGTGGTTTTCCCTGCCGCAGAGACCACCACCAAGTCATTTTCTGCCGAATACTCTTTAAGAATACTCACCACGCGCTGGTAGCATTCTGGGTTCGCTAAGCTGCTGCCGCCAAATTTATGCAGCTGACGTTGTACACTCATGACCTTCCTCTCCCAACTACTGTGCTGCTTTCGCGAATGCTTGCTCAAGATCGGTAATCAGATCCTGCGCATCTTCCAAGCCAACAGATAACCGTAGCAACTGCTCAGAGACACCTGCTTCAGCCAGTGCTTCTTCACCCATCGCACGATGCGTCATTGAAGCTGGGTGGCAGATCAAGCTTTCTACCCCGCCTAGCGACTCTGCAAGAGAGAAGAGTTCAAGTTCTTTAACAAACACTTTTAGCTGCTCAAATGAGCCAGCAAACTCAAAGCTCAGCATTGAACCAAAACCTGATTGTTGTTTTTTCGCGATGTCGTGACCCGGATGCTCTGGCAAACTTGGATGATAAATCTTCGCCACCAAAGATTGCGTTTGTAAATACGTCAACACTTGCTGAGAGCTTTCTTCGTGAACTCGCATTCGTGCACCCAACGTACGAATTCCTCTAAGCGTCATGTAGCTATCAAATGGTGTACCCGTTGCACCAATGCAGTTGCCCCACCATGCCAACTCTTCAGCATGCTCTTCGCTTTTAGTGATCACCACACCACCAATCACGTCAGAGTGACCATTAATGTACTTCGTCGTTGAGTGGATAACAAAGTCCGCACCTAGATCTAAAGGCTTTTGGTACACAGGTGTCAAAAAGGTATTATCCACTGCGACTAATGCGCCTACCTGCTTCGCTTTCTCGCATACTGCCGCAATATCGACCACGCGTACGAGCGGGTTAGACGGTGTTTCTAGCAAGACAAGCTTTGGCTTTTTCGCAATCGCCGTATCAAGAGCTTGCTGATCCGATTGGTCGACAAACAGAACTTTAAAATCACCTTTGCTTGCTCGAGTATTGAACAGACGATAGGTCCCCCCGTAGCAATCGTGTGGCGCCACAATTAAGTCATCAGGACCAAGAAATGCCGATACCCAAAGGTTTAATGCCGACGTACCGCAGTTAGTGACAACCGCACCTTTACCTGATTCAAGTTCGTATAGCGCTTTCTCCAGCAGACCTCGGTTTGGGTTACCGGAACGGGTGTAATCGTACTGTGGAACTTCACCAAATGCAGGGAATCCATAGTTAGTAGAAAGGTAGATTGGTGGTACAACAGCGTGGTATTGACTGTCTGACTCGATACCAGTGCGTACAGCAATGGTCGCAGGCTTACGGGTGCTCATGGGTGTATCCTTTCACGGGTGGTGACATCTAAATGGGAATGCGCTATATCTAGCTTATGCTGCTCACTTGATTAATACTCTTCCCTGACTATTAACCTCACTTTACTTGTCTAAAAATAAGACGTCAACACTTCTAGACGTCTATATGTCTTTGCTTATGGCGGTAAATGCAGCTAAAATCAGCACCTATATTTATTTTTCTAACTTATTACATTAATGAAGGTGCGCAATGGCTGACTGGAATGGCGAATACATTAGCCCGTATGCTGAGCACGGTAAAAAAAGCGAACAAGTAAAAAAGATTACCGTCTCTATCCCGCTAAAAGTTTTAAAGGTGCTGACTGATGAGCGAACTCGCCGTCAGATCAACAACTTACGCCATGCAACTAACAGTGAACTACTATGTGAAGCGTTCCTACATGCGTACACAGGTCAACCACTGCCAACTGACGAAGACCTTCGTAAAGACCGTCCAGATGATATTCCTACAGAAGCGAAAGCGCTGATGACGGCTATGGGCATCGAATTCGAAGCGTTTGACGAAGAATAATTGCTTACAAATTCGTTAGCATGATGACGCTACGCCGGGGGTAGCTTCAGAGCAAACTAAAAAGGGACGCTACTGCGTCCCTTTCCTTTATCTGAAGAATTCTATTACTTACTCAGCCATGTAATTTTCTGGCATTTCAATGCGAGCAACACCCGAATCAACAGCTGCTTGAGCAACGGCTTTCGCAACACGTGGTAACAGACGCGAATCCATTGGTTTTGGAATGATGTAATCAGAACCAAACTCTAGCTTATCTACGCCCGCCGCCTTCAGTACCGCTTCAGGCACAGGCTCTTTAGCCAACTCACGAATCGCATCAACAGCCGCTAACTTCATCTCATCGTTGATTTCGCTTGCACGAACGTCCAACGCCCCACGGAAGATGAATGGGAAACACAGTACGTTGTTTACTTGGTTCGGGTAGTCACTACGACCAGTACCCATGATCAAGTCATCACGCACTTCGTGAGCCAGTTCAGGTTTGATTTCTGGATCTGGGTTTGAACATGCGAACACAACTGGCTTGTCTGCCATGAGCTTCAACGCTTCTGCTGGTAGTAGGTTTGGACCCGATACACCCAAGAACAGATCCGCACCTTCAATCACATCTTCAAGCGTGCGCTTATCTGTGTTGTTTGCGAACAACTGTTTGTATTCGTTGAGATCGTCACGACGTGTATGGATCACCCCTTTACGATCCAGCATGTAGATCTTCTCGCGCATTGCACCACATTTGATCAACAGCTCCATACATGCCACAGCTGCAGCTCCAGCACCAAGACAAACGATGGTTGATTCTTCTAACTTCTTACCTTGCAGCTCGATTGCATTCAGCATACCCGCTGCCGTTACGATCGCTGTACCGTGTTGGTCATCATGAAATACTGGCACGTCACAACGTTCGATAAGACGCTTTTCAATCTCAAAACAATCTGGTGCTTTGATATCTTCTAAGTTGATACCACCGAAAGTGTCAGCAATGTTTGCTACTGTGTCGACAAATTCGTCGATCGTACGATGTTTTACTTCGATATCAATAGAATCTAGCCCAGCAAAGCGTTTGAATAACAGTGCTTTACCTTCCATTACTGGCTTAGAAGCTAGCGGGCCAAGGTTACCCAAACCAAGAATCGCCGTACCGTTAGAAATAACCGCAACCATGTTGCCCTTCGCCGTATACTTGTACACGTTATCA
>Ga0209272_10002093_pt1 | contig 11554 bp, 12 predicted proteins | sample tdDd002_FD_187125 | JGI IMG/M metagenome (GOLD analysis project Ga0209272, IMG submission 187125) | Marine sediment microbial communities from the Atlantic coast under amendment with organic carbon and nitrate - tdDd00.2 (SPAdes)... | ecosystem: Environmental > Aquatic > Marine > Coastal >... | reverse complement strand
ACCTTGCTCAGAACCAACGACTGGACTTAAATCAGCAAGATAAATCTCACCGCGTTTAATCGTCAAAGTCATCACGCTCCACAAATGTATTCGTAGCTAATATTCTTTCATACGACATGAAATCATCTGAATCACCGCTCATACCTGATTCAGCAAATCCTAAATTTATTTTAGCCATGGCTTCATAGCCACTTTTTAATACCGCATCATTAAATTTGTAATTGCTTTTACGTTTACGCTTCATATCTATCTCCTACTCTACTGATAATATTATTATATATCAACTTGGATTAAAGTGCCATAATATAATCAATAATCTTTACAACTTCACCCGATTTAGTATATACCCTTGGCACACGCTTATTAATCATACAAACAACCTCATAGTTTATTGTATTTAGATGACTTGCAATATCGTCAATAGATATTCTTTGATCCATATCTTCACCAAAAAGAATGATCTCATCTCCAATTTCTACGTCAAGATCTGTAACATCAATCATGCATTGATCCATACAAATACGACCAACCACCGGAACTTTTTTATTCTTCCCTTTAATAATCGCTTCTGCTTTAAAGGTTAAACTTCTTGAAAAACCATCTGCATAACCAATCGGAAGTGTTCCAATCGTCTGAGATTCTTCGGTAACATACTTATGTCCATAACTGATTCCAACCGATTTGGAAACCTCTTGAACTCTGGAAATCTTAGTATGAAGCGACATCACTTCTTTTAATTTCACATCATCCCTTTTGACTTCATCTGATGGGTATAAACCATATAACATGATGCCTGCTCGGACCATATCATAGTTGTATTCCGGTAAATCTATGATGCTAGCACTGTTAGAGACATGATAAATATCAAGCTTAACACCTTCAGACTCAAGGCCTTGTCGAACAAACTCAAAGTTTGAAACTTGTTTCTGAGTTGCTGCTTTATTGTATTCATCAGCTCGAGCAAAATGTGTATACATACCTTCTACATACAGATTTTCCAAACTCATGATTTTCTTTATAATTTCAATGGTTTCAGTTTCAGGCATCATACCAAGTCTTGTCATACCTGTATCCAGTTTGATATGAACTTTCAACGTTTGATTCATTTCCTTAGCAATTTCATTAAACTCTACAGCTTGTTGGTAAGTATAAATCGTTTGAATCAATCTTTTTTCAATAGCCAAATGAATTGAAGGTTCTTCAGTATAACCCAATACCAATATTTCAGTTTCTGGATAGCTCTTTCTAAGCTGTAATGCTTCTGTAAGTGTTGCAACCGCCAATCGGTCTGCACCATTTTCTAAAAGTATTTGTGCTATAACAACTGCACCATGTCCATAACCATCCGCTTTAATAACAGCTGTCACCTTTGCATCATCTCTTGTTACACGTCTAACTTCACTAATGTTGTGTGCTAGATTATCTAAATTAATTTCTACCCATACTGGTCTATTTAACATCATACTTCCCCCTTAAACACCTGCTGCATTTGCCACAGCATACGTTTTACAATGCGAAATCGATACCAAAATCTTTTTTATACAAAGCTCTTCAGCCTGCGCACTAGCACCCTTGTATAAAAAGACTTGTGGTTTTCCGTTTGAATCATGTTTTATTTCAATATCTTGCCAAGTATAACCCGAAATACCTTTTCCTAAAACTTTAGAAACAGCCTCTTTCGCAGCAAAAATACCTGCAATCGTCTCTGCTTTCTGCCCTTTATCTTGATAATAAGTTCGTTCGTACTCTGTAAATAGTTTTTCTAAAAACCGATCTTGTTTTAATAAAGCTTTTTCAATTCTATCAATTTCAATGATATCTATTCCTATACCAACCATACAATCTCACTTTCTTCTCATACCTTGCAAAACAAAGGGCTAAGGCGATATCAGTATAGCATTTTCAGAAAATCATTGCAAGAAAATAAAAGTGTCTTTGACACTTTTTAATTCATGGCTCATATAAGTTATATCAATTGTTACGCCACATACTCCAAATAGAAATTCGAATAAAAAAAAAGCTATCATAATGATAGCTTAAACTGGATAAGTTTTATTTTCACGATCCACTAATTCTGAATCGATTTTATATTTTTCAGCTTGACGATATTTGAAATAACCTTCAGCAACTTGTGGGAACAATGCATAAGACAATACATCTTCTTCTTGTTCTAGATATTCCTTCATATCATTTCTAAAATCATTTAATTGTGGCTTTATTAAATCTGCCGGTCTACAAGTAATGATTTCTTCATTTCCAATGATCTTATGGATCATTTCTTTGCTCATTGGTACTGTAGATTTACCATACATACCTTTTACATAAGCTTTTACTTCTTTAGGAATAATCTTGTATCTTTCACCTGAGATGACATTAAATACTGCCTGTGTACCAACAATTTGACTTGTTGGTGTAACAAGAGGTGGGAAACCTAAATCTTCTCTAACTCTCGGTACTTCTTTTAATACATCATCAAACTTATCAAGAGCGTTTTGCATGCTCAATTGAGAAACTAGATTTGATAACATACCACCAGGTACTTGATATAAAAGAGTATTGATGTTAACACCCATTACTTTAGGATTTAATGTACCATCTTTCATATACTTATCTTTTATAGGATTAAGATACTCAGCAATGTCATTTAGTTTTCCTAAATCAAGACCCGTATCATATTTTGTATCTTTTAATGTTGCAACAAACGACTCAGTCGGCGGTTGTGATGTACCCATTGAGAATGTTGAGATTGCTGTATCAATAATATCAGCACCTGCTTCAATAGCTTTCATATACATCATACTCGCAAGTCCACTAGTAGCATGTGAATGTACTTCTAAAGGAACAGATGTGTTTTTCTTGATTGCACCAACCAATTCTTCAGCATAGTAAGGCGTTAATAAACCTGACATGTCCTTGATACAGATAGAATCCGCACCCATGCTTTCCATTTCCTTAGCAAGGTTTACATAAACTTCTGTTGTATGAACAGGACTGATTGTATAAGAAATAGCTGCCTGAGCATGAGCACCCTCTTTTTTTGTTGTTTCAAGAGCAACTCTTAAATTTCTTGTGTCATTTAAGGCATCAAAAATTCTAATGATATCAATACCATTTGCTACTGACTTCTTAACAAACTCCTCTACAACATCATCTGCATAATGTTTATAACCTAAGATATTTTGACCTCTAAGTAACATTTGTAATTTAGTATCTTTCACTTGAGATCTAATTTTTCTAAGTCTCTCCCATGGATCTTCATTTAAAAATCTTAGGCATGTGTCAAAGGTAGCACCACCCCACATCTCTAATGCATGGTAACCAACTTGATCTAAATCCTTTAAAATCGGCTCCATCTCATGGAATTTCATTCTAGTTGCAATCAATGATTGATGAGCGTCTCTTAATACGGTTTCTGTAATTTTAACCTGACTCATAAGTTCCTCCATATATTTAGATTTTGCAATATTTGTTTTGTAAAGTTGCAAAATTTATTGACAAGTTCATTATACACAAAGTTAAACGTTTGTAAAACACTATATAAGAAAAGAATTGAACTTTTCATTTTTGTTTATAAATGAAAGATGACTTGCAAAAGAAACAACCCATCATTTGATGGGTTATACATGTAAATCTTTCTTTTTATATAAAACATATGAGCTACCAATTGAAATCACTACTATGATTGCAGAAAAACCTATATAGAAGCTATCAAGTCCGTCTATATATGTTTTTTTACCATCGAAATACTTAAATGGTGTTAAATATTTTAGAAAATCCAACTTGTCATACATATCAATCGCAGCTGATAATATAAATGTACTCAGTAAAAATCCAGTTGATATACTGGTTGCTTTTTTAGTTGTTCTAACCAATACACCAATCAACAATCCAATTGCGAAGAATACCAACTGAGTAATAAACAATCCAATCATTAATTTAGCAATCAAATCATTAATCGCCGGTCCATCATTGTAAATATCTACAATCAATATAGATGTAATCCATGTCGTTGCATTTAAGATAACCATGCTGATCAGACTAGCAACTATTTTTGAAGTTAGGACCTGCGTTCTCTTTACCGGTTTAACTAGTAAAAAGTCTGCCGTTTTATCTCTTTCTTCTTTTGAAAGCACAACTGAACCTTGCATGATGGCGTGAATACCACATAACAATACAAAATACATTAAGAATACAATATAATAACCACTAGCGAGCGCAAGATCTAAATCACCTATCCCAAATACCGCTTTCATCGCAGATGGTAAATTTTCCATCATTTCATTCGCAGACTCACCTGCTCTGCTAAACCCATCATATTTGACCATTCCAACATAAATCAGAAATACAATACTACTACACCAGATAATCAACGATCGTCTGATTGATTTTAATTCTCGTAAAACAATATTCATAAAATCCTCCAATCCAGAGATCCTGGCTAAACAGATGGTATATCTTTTTTGATATACTTCACATAAGCACCAACGGTAAAAACAACAACCAAAACACAATTCAGTACCAACCATTTGATATCATAAGCACTGTTTTCATAAATGCCAGTGGTACTGAAATATGCAAATGGTGATATTGCTGTTAATGGTTTCCCAGAAAGAGATTCATTTAATAGATTCAGAATAAAAAATCCGAATACCACACCTAACGAAACTGGGATAACGGTCTTCAATTTATTCATAAAGACAGATAACAACATGCCAAAAGTTAAGAAGAACAACTGAATTAAAAATAGCGAACCAATAAACAGCATCAATATTTTCGATGAATAATCCTTTTCTATTGCACCAATAGAGATAAATGTCACAATAGTAAACACTATATTGGTTGCTACTATATTGATGAGTCCAGCAGTAAATTTAGCATGTACTATATTAATGCGTTTCACCGGTTTTGCCATTAGAAAATCTGCGGTTTTATCACGTTGCTCATTCGAAAGAATTGATAACCCTAAGTTCATAGCTTGTATCGCACCGACTAAAACAACATACGCAAACATAAATCCAAGAAAACCAAGAGCTGAAGAAAGGTCCATAGTTGATAATCCCAAAGCTTGTTTGAGTGAATCAGGGAAAGCATCTAATATTTTATTCATCGCTTCAGCGCTACCTTGAAAAGATGGAAAAATACTTGTAAAGAATACCATAACCAACGCTAAAGAAACCGTCCATATAATTGTAGTGTTCCTATAGAGCTTTAATTCATGTTTTAAAATATTCATACAACCTCCTTTTATTGGTAGTAGTGCATGAAGATTTCCTCAAGAGTGGGTTCTTCAATAACTAGGTTGTTTACTTTTTTAGTTGCTAGTAATGAAATCACTTCATTGATATCTCCTTTAAATAAGAAGTTAACACCATTAGCTTCAATATTTAAATCACTGACTCCATTAAGTTCAAATCCAGTTGTATCTTCCACTTCAATATTAAATCTCTTATAGTTATCACCTTTAAGTGCTTCTATATTATCCACTCTAACGATAGAGCCATCTTTGATGATACCCACTCGATTACAAAGCTTCTGTACTTCTGTTAAGATATGTGATGAGAATAAAACCGTGGTCCCCTTTTTATTTTCTTCAATAATTAAATCAAAGAAGATCTGTTGCATCAAAGGATCCAAACCACTAGTCGGTTCATCTAAAATTAAAAGCTTCGGTTCATGTAACAATCCTTGAACAATACCAACTTTCTTCTTGTTACCATAAGACAGATCATCAACCTTCTTATTTAGATCTAAATCCATAATCTTAGCTAATTCATACATTCTTTTAGAACAATCTTTTTTATAGAAGCTTGCTGAATACTTCAAGATATCAATGACTTTCATATTGTCATAATAGAAAACCTCAGAAGGCAAGTAACCAATTTCCTCTTTGATTTCATGACCAAACTCTACAATATCTTTTCCAAAAATTGTTGCTTCTCCACTTGTTGGATAAATCAAAGATAAAAGAGTTCGAATTGTCGTTGATTTACCAGCACCATTCGGTCCTATAAATCCAAAGATCTCCCCTTCTTCAACTTCAAAAGATACATCCTCAACACCTTTTTGTTTGCCATAATACTTCGTAAGATTTTTAATTTCTATAATACTCATAAAGCCTCCTTATCTATAACTTGATGATACCCTCTGTTATACGGATTAATCAAACTCAATATGACCGAGCAGTCATATCATTTGTAAAAAAATATGACTACTTAGTCATATCGTAATGTATATTCATTTTTTTGTCAACTTCTTTTTGCTACACCGTTTTTAAATAGTTCTAACATCACATCAATATCCTTAACATAAGTATTGAGATCACTGCCACCTTTAACATTAAAGAAATAATCTGCAAAGACCATATTAAACTGACCAAAGATATAACTTAAAAACGAAACATCTATATCATCTCGTAATTCACCTTTATCAATTGCAGTTTGTATAAACGGACCAAAGAAATCATTTACCTGATCAGTCATGTCCCCATAAATCTTGTCTTGTAACGTCTTATCTGAATTTTTTAAAAGCAAGGTTCCTATATTCGCTTCTTTAGGATTTTCCATGGCAAACTGAATACCAGCTTTATACATAAGACCTAATGATTCAAAGAAAGTATTATTATTCATATTCATTAGTGCAGGCATAAAATAGATTTTCTTCATTTTACCTACTTTTTGAATAATATGATAAAACAAATCAAACTTATCTTCAAAATATTGATAAAAGCTTCCTTTCGGAATTCCTGCTTCTTTCACAATTTTAGAAACAGTCACTTCATTATATGCGTATTTCGAAAATTCTTCTATCGCTGCTGTCATTATACGTTCTTGTTTATCTTCACTTAAATTAAAAAATGTAGCCTTAGGCATCTAAAATCTCCCTCTAATCAAAACTTCTTCTACATTATATTGTACTTTAAATTCGTTTTGAAAGCGACTCATTTCTTCTAATGTATAGTAATTAAAGGTTTCATTTTTTATTTGTTTATCCGAAAACTCATACTGTTGAAGTACATACCTTTTCGACCCTTCAATCAAAGATCCAATACCTATAATATCGTTATCATCATGGTATTCTTTAATCCAAGTAGTTCTAAATTCATAATCCACTGAAGCAAGTTTAATCATTTCGATTGAATGTTCAATAGCCTTAATGTCAAATTGTTTTTTATCTACTGTCTGCTGATACTTACAAGGAGAATTCTTAATATCCATTGCAACATAATCGATCAAATCATCCTTTAAAAGTGATTCCAGTATCTCTGGTTTATATCCATTGGTATCCAACTTCACTTTAAATCCTAATGATTTTATTTCTTTGATAAACGGTTTTAGATTTTGTTGAAGTGTAGGTTCTCCACCAGATATGACAACACCATCTAATATCTTTTTCCTTTTCTTCAAATGTTTTAGAACAACATCTTGATGCATCATTTCATCTGAGTTATAAACTAAATCCTTGTTATGACAAAACCCGCAATTAAAATTACACTTTGGCGAGTATACTACACTCGCCAAAGTATCAGGATAATCTATTAATGATGATTTTAAATATCCAGCAATTTTCATTATATTTCAAATTCCAATCTCTCACTAAATTCTTCTTGTTTACCGTCATTCCAGTTCTGAACTGGACGGTGATAACCGACTATTCTTGTCCAAACTTCAGTTTGTTCCTTACAATGAGGGCATTCATATACTTCACCAGGTAAGTATTTATGATTAGGACATATACTGAAAGTTGGTGTTAATGTAAAATACGGAATACGGTAATTGTTCATCACTTTCTGTAATGTTGTTTTTACCACTTCTATCGAATCCACTCTTTCAGGTACAAAACCATGGAATACTGTACCACCTGTATATTTAAGTTGCAACGCCTCTTGATGATCAAGTGCATCAAACAAATCTTCTGTATGTCCTACCGGCAACTGTGTACTATTTGTGTAATATGGTTTTTTATCACCAGATACTATAATATCTGGATACATTTCTAAATCCATTTTTGCAAATCTATGTGCAGTTCCTTCAGCTGGACTAGCTTCTAAATTGTATAAATGATCCGTTTCCTCTTGGAACCTAACCAATACTTCATTCATGAAATCAAGAATTTCTTCTGCAAGCTCTTTACCAACTTCAGTTACAATATTTTCTGTACCATTAGTGAAGTTCATAATACATTCATTCATCCCATTAGGACCAATAGTTGCAAAATGATTGTGCCAGTACTCTTCATAAGTATCATATACATCACTTAAATAATGTTTAGAATATGGGTACAATCCTTTATGCATATTGATTTCCAATACTTTTCTTTTCTTCTCTAAGGAATCTTTGGCAATCTCCATCAAACGCTCTAATCGTTCAAACAAATTATCTACACTATCAGAAACATATCCTAAACGTGCCATGTTAATGGTAACAACACCAATTGAACCGGTTTTAGGGTTAGCTCCAAATAAACCGCCCCCACGTCTAATCAATTCTTTGTTATCCAGTCTCAATCTACAGCACATACTTCTTACATCTTCTGGATCTAATTCAGAATTAACAAAGTTACTGAAATAAGGGATACCAAACTTCGCTGTCATTTCCATTATTTTATCTGAAACAGGATTATCCCACTCCCAGTTTTCAGTAATATTATATGTCGGAATTGGGAATGTAAAGACTCTACCTTTTGCATCCCCTTGCATCATCACTTCACAGAAAGCGATATTGATCATATCCATTTCTTTTTGGAACTCTCCATAAGTTAAATCATAGTGATATTGTCCACCAATAATTATTGGTAAATCTTTATGTGTTGAAGGTACTTCCTTATCCATTGTAATGTTGAAGAACGGCGTTTGGAAACCTACACGTGTTGCAATATTCATATTGAATATAAATGCTTGCATCATCTGTTTCACTTGATCATAATCCAAATTATCAAGTCTAATAAATGGTGCTAATAATGTATCAAAATTTGATACTGCTTGTGCGCCTGCTGCTTCACCTTGTAAAGTATAAATAAAATTAACCAATTGCATCAAAGCTGCTTCAAAATGTTTAGGCGGCGCTGATTCAACTTTACCTGGAGCACCACCAAATCCTTTATTAAGTAAATCTTCTAAACTCCATCCACAACAATAAGTAGATAAAAGTCCCAGATCATGAATATGTAAATCAGCAGAATCATGTGCTTCTCTTACAGACTCTGAATAAACCTGGTTTAACCAAAAATGTTTTGTAGCCTTTGCAATAACATGATTGTTTAGCCCTTGCAGAGAGTAACTCATATTTGAATTCTCTCTTACTTGCCAGTCGTTTTGTCCTATGTAATCATCAAACAATGACAAAATATCCATTGCTGATTGTTTGCTTTCTCGTTGTTCTAAATGCTTATATCTATATTTAATATAAGCTTTTGCTGTTTCATGTTCCCCCATTGACATCAATGCCAATTCAACAGTATCTTGTATTTGCTCTACAGTAGGGTAAGTATTGTCTTTTAACTCAGCTTCTACATCAAAAATAACTTTATCGGTTACTGAAACAGATAGATTTCTAAGTGATTGACGCGATCTATTCCCTTCAGCAACAACCAATGCCTTGAATACCGCTTTCTCAATATTACCTCTCTCAAAGGTTACAATTTCTTGATTTCTTTTAATAATCAGTTCAAACATACAACTTCACACCTTCCACAATATATAGTAGTGATTTTCCTTTCAGACACAAGATAAGGTGATTTCGCCCAAAAAAAATATCATTTTCCCCCGTAATTCAAGTTTATCAAATTGCATTTGATAAAACAAGCGAACACAAAAAACGAGAAAGAATTTTCTCAGAATTCTTTCTCGTAAGATTAAGCGTCTTATTTCATATTATCGATCAATACCATCTCTTGATAATACACCTTGCTTATAATAATGTTTGATTTCCTTCATCTCAGTTACTAAATCAGCGTACTCAATAAGTTCATCGGGTGCATACCGTCCTGTAATAATGACTTCTAAATCCTGATGCCTTTCATTCAAAACATCCAACAGCTCTATAACTGAAAATAACTTATAATATAACGCGATTGTTATTTCATCTAATATGACAACATCATAGTCAGACGATTTTAGAATTTTGTTAATTTTCAACAACCCATCTTTTGCCATTTGGGTATCTTTTTCAGTTGGATCCTTATCAATAAAACAATCATCGCCATACTGTTCGATTGTTATGTTATCAAAATCCTGCTCTAAACCAACCTCATGATATTTCATGCTTTTAATAAATTGTCCAACATAAACTCTTTTTCCAGCATAAAGACTTCTTACAGCCAAACCAAATGCTGCCGTTGTTTTGCCTTTTCCATTGCCTGTATAAACATGTACATACCCCATATAATATTCCTTTCTGCATCCTAAGTTTTCATGTATAATGACCTTAAGAATCGGAGGTCTTATGAAACTAAATCCAAAATTAATTATACTAATAGGTGCTCTAGGCGTATCTACCTCACCTATTCTCATTAAATTATCATCTTCACCAGCACTTACTATTGCATTTTATCGAATGTTGACAACCGTACTCCTATTAACACCCTTTATCATATCAAAAAATAGAAAGGAAATAAAAGAATTATCCAATAAACAGATAAAAAAAATAGCCATCAGCGGCATTTTTTTAGGACTGCATTTTTCTACTTGGATATTGTCTTTAAAATATACAACTGTAGCAAGTGCGACTGTACTCGTTAACACCAGTCCGATCATTTTACTTGTCATAACCTATTTTATCTTCAAAGAAAAATCTAAACCCATTGAAATTATTGCAATTATTGCAGCTTTCGTTGGTAGTGTTATATTAACATTAGGTGATTTTAGCGGTGGACAAAATGCTATATTAGGTGATATTTACGCTATAGCTGGAGCTGGTTTCGTTTCAGTCTATTTACTCATTGGTAATAAAGTCAGACAGGATGTTTCTATGTCATCCTATACTTACTTAACTTATACATTTGCAATGATTACGATATTTATCAGTAATTTATTTGTTGGACATGATTTACTTGTAACAGCACCAAAAGAATATTTACTATTTTTGGCTATGGCAATTTTCCCAACTCTTTTAGGTCACAGTTTATTTAATTGGTCACTAAAGTACGTTAGTGCTACATTTGTTTCAATGGCGATACTAACAGAACCTATCATCGCATCAATCTTTGCAATTTTCATATTCCAAGAAATACCAACTGTATCACAGATCATAGGAGCAACAATAATCATCACTTCTATTGGAATATACAATAATTCCAAAAAATAAAAATCACCTAATTCAGATTAAGTGATTTTCGCATAAAATATTAATAGGGGGGGATTGAAGTTAAAATCATTAAATTCATCTATTTACTAATGATATTTCTCTTCTATAAAAATATATTAACACGGCTTTGTGTACTCCATATGTACAATCAAAAGTTTTTTATTAATTTAAGAAACTTTTTTTAAATAAAAAATCACCTAATTCAGATTAAGTGATTTTCATAAAATATTAATAGGGGGATTGAAGGTTAAAAA
>Ga0209272_10002092_pt1 | contig 11571 bp, 15 predicted proteins | sample tdDd002_FD_187125 | JGI IMG/M metagenome (GOLD analysis project Ga0209272, IMG submission 187125) | Marine sediment microbial communities from the Atlantic coast under amendment with organic carbon and nitrate - tdDd00.2 (SPAdes)... | ecosystem: Environmental > Aquatic > Marine > Coastal >... | reverse complement strand
CCATACATGATGCATCGTGCATTGCCTGACGAGCTTCTTTGTTGTTCGGCTCTGTGTGTGCTTTTTGTAGATTCTCAAATACCAATTCGATAGCTCCTTTTGCCAAGGCATCGTTATAACGATCAGCAATGTTTGAAACGTAAGCTTCAACACCATGACTCAATGCATCTAATCCTGTATTAGCAGTTACATGCGCTGGCATACTTTCACAAAGCTCACCATCAACAATTGCTACATCAGGAGTTAACTCGTGCGAAACAATTGGGTATTTGGTTCCTTTTTCTCTATCAGTAATTACAGAAAGACCTGTGATTTCAGTACCTGTTCCACTGGTTGAAGGAATTGCTACAAAATATGCTTTGTTACGCATTGGCTTAACTGCAAATGGAGCTGCCAATTCTTCAAGTGTCGAATCTGGATACTCATAATATACCCACATTGCTTTTGCCGCATCAATAGCCGAACAACCACCTAAACCAACAATTACATCTGGTTGTTCCTGAGTAAAAAACTCAGCACCTTTTATTACGGTATCAATTGATGGATCTGCTTCAACTCCTGAAAACACAACAGTTGACATTCCTGCTTCTTTTAAATAGTTCTCTGTTCTTCCAAGCGATCCATTTGCTTTTACCGAGTTACCACCAATAACGATAACTGCTTTTGTTCCTTTTAATCCTTTTAAATTTTCAAGACTTCCTAGTCCATGAAAAACTTCCTTTGGTACAATAAACTTTGCCATAACTTTTATTTACTATTTGGTTTTTTATCAATTTGAATCAAAAGTTCATCCGTTTGCTTTATCCAAAGCAGAATGCTTGTTAATGATTACGCTGACAAAAGTATGGCAAGATCCTTCCAGCATGCTTACTGAAAAAGTTCATTTGATTATTAAAAAAGGTCAATCTGGATTTGCAATGATATATCACCTACATAAAACTCGCCAAAACACTCAATAAATAAAGAGGTACAATGGCAATAGAATTATTTTATAATTTCTGTTGGACTGATTCCAAACTTGTTTTTAAAGGCAATGCTAAAGTTAGGAAGGTTTGAATAACCAAAATCCAAATAGATATCTGAAGCGGTGACGTCTCCATTTTGCAAAAGCTCTTTCGCTCTTTGAAGTCTCTTATCCTGAAGCCATTTTCCCGGTGAAACATTATACTCTGCAATAAAATTTCGTTTGAATGTTGACAAGCTCATATTGCACAAAAAGGCAATTTCTTCCAGTTTCAGATTTGAATATACATTACTTTCGATGATCTTTTTAAAAGGGGAACTTTCTTTAGATATCAATGAATATAAATACAACTCAAATTTCTGACCGTATTTACTTATTAAGTATAGCATGATTTCTTCAAACTTAACTGAAAGCAAATTTGCATTAAAATTAGATGACTTTACCATCATTCTTGATAAAGTATCCAAATACGAGGCGATGTATTCATCATTTTCTATTACAAAAAATGGTATTTCATCTTTAAGACTCTCTTGTTTCTCGGCATATTTATCTAAGAACTCTTTTAATCGATTCTCCGAAAAGAAAAGGAGCTTACAGTAATAGATATCATCATTATCCAACAATTCTGTCCAAAGCCAATTACCTTGTCTAATGAGTAAAGATTGTTCCTTATTTACCATCACCGATGCATCGGCAAAGTGAACTTGCTTCTTACCAACTTGCAAAAAACTAAACATGTTCATGCTTAAGTTCACCTTACTTTTCACCACATCGCTAATCATTTTAAAATCATAAACAAACAAGTCTTGTACAGACTTATCCTTTTCAAGGAATATTTCAGGTATATTTTCAACAGACATGGATATTCTTTTTATTGCAATAAAGCACAAAAGTAATTCATTTTCACGTATCCAATCACCAATATAGCTCAATTTACATTTTCTATTATCTTTGGTAGACCCAAAATCAATAAACACAAAATGATACAAGACGAAAAGCTTACTATTGAAACGCAGATAAAAGAAAAGATTGAAAAGCTGGAAGCTGAGATCATCACCTTAAAAGATTTGACCCAACCCATTTCTCCCGATTGTGCAATTGGTAGAGTTAGCAGAATGGATGCCATTAACAACAAAAGTGTCAATGAAGCTGCACTGCGCAAGAAACAAGTTCAACTTTCAGCCTTAAAAGAAACTTTAAAGAATATCGACAATCCAGATTTTGGCAAGTGTATCAAATGTGGCTCAACCATTCCTTTGGGAAGAATAATGATAATGCCGGAAAGCAAAAAATGTGTTCGTTGTGCGAGCAGATAAGGATTTCTTTTATTTTTGTCGATTATAATTTATAAGAACACTCTGATATGATACTTTCCATACTATTTGATATTTGGCTACTAACCAAAATCGTAGCCATTATTCTACCAATTATTGCAATTGTTGATATACTAAAAAGAAAATTATTGGGAATTGATAAGCTCGTTTGGATACTATTGGTAGCCTTTATTCCTGTTATAGGTTCCATTATCTATTTTTACGATCGAATAAGATCCAGAAATAGAAAATAGGTATATTTGCGCGTTGAAGTTACAAAGTTCGAAACTTCTTAGGTTTTCCAGAAATTGTTAAACTGTTTCCTTTGCGATTTGTTTTTTGGAATTTGAATTTTTTCAATTTACCTTTTTACTTGGAGCTTGGAGCTTGGAGCTTGGAGCTTTAATACATTAAACTTATTACTTTAAACTTTATCCTTTTTATCATGGCTAAAAAGAAAAAAAATATCGTGTATTCCACGAACCCTGATTACAATTACGAATACGATGATGAGTCAGTAGAAGAAACCTTGGCTCCCAATCAACAAACCTTAAAAGTACTGCTTGATAAGAAACAGCGCAAGGGAAAAGTAGTGACTCTTATCGAAGGATTTGTTGGAAGTTCTGATGATTTAAAAGAATTAGGAAAAATGTTAAAATCGAAATGCGGTGGCGGCGGATCTGCTAAAGATGGAGAAATCTTAATCCAGGGCGATCATCGTGATAAAATCATGGATCTTTTAAAATCGGAAGGCTACAAGGTGAAGCGTGTTGGTGGATGATTTTATTTTACACCGTACAGATGCACGGTCGTGCGTCTCTGCGCCATACAATATAACAAACCCCGAAATCCAAAAGATTTCGGGGTTTTCTTATATCTAGATTTGATATACTATATCTCTTTTAAACAAGCTTCGATATTCTTCTCGATTCTTGTTTTTACACTTGTAGCTTCAGCTTTAATAAATTTTTCGCCAATAATCTGCTCGTACAACTCAATGTAACGCTCAGAAATTTGGTTTACTCTTTCCTCGTTCATTTCAGGAATAGCTTGTCCTTCTTTTCCCTGAAAACCATTCTCCATTAACCACTCACGAACAAACTCTTTCGACAACTGCTTTTGTTGCTCATTGTTTGCCAATCGCTCCTCGTAACCTTCTGAGTAGAAATAACGAGATGAATCTGGTGTATGAATTTCATCAATCAGGTAAATTTTACCATCCTTCTTTCCAAACTCATATTTTGTATCAACCAAAATCAAATCTTTTTCAGCAGCAATTTCAGTACCACGAGCAAATAATGCTTGCGTATACTCTTCAAGTGCTTCATAATCTTCTTTTGTTACGATACCCTGCTTCAAAATCTCTTCTCTTGAAATATCCTCATCATGACCTTCCAACGCTTTTGTTGTAGGTGTAATAATTGGCTTCTCAAACTTTTGATTCTCTTTCATTCCCTCTGGCATTGGAACGCCACAAAGCATTCTTTTTCCAGCCTTGTACTCTCTCCATGCATGACCAGTTAAATAACCTCTGATCACCATTTCAACCATGAATGGTTCAGCCAAATGTCCAACTGTTACCATTGGATCCGGAGTAGCGATTTTCCAGTTAGGAACAATATCTGCAGTAGCATCCAAAAAGCGTTCTGCAATTTGGTTCAATACCTGTCCTTTAAAAGGAATCCCTTCAGGTAAAACAACATCGAATGCTGAAATACGGTCCGAAACGACCATTGCAAGATATTCATCGTTAATATTATAAACGTCTCTTACCTTACCTTTGTAAACATTCTTTTGATTCGGAAAATTAAAATCTGTTTTTACGATTGCTTCTTTCATTGTTCCAAAAAATTCAAATAATTTATAAAATGGTTTATTTTACCGCGAAGATAAATTAATTATTCTTTATTTTCTCTCTTTTTCGTCTGCTTTTCTTCCTCTCTTTCATCTTCTTTTTCGTAAGCAGATACAATCTCTTTTACCAATCGGTGACGGATGATATCCGAACTATCGAATTCCACCATTGCGATTCCTTTAATCTTACGAAGAATACGAAATGCTTGCACCAATCCTGATTGCTGTTTTCGTGGTAAATCAATCTGAGTGATGTCACCTGTAATCATGAATTTACCGCTTGTTCCCATTCGAGTTAAAAACATTTTCAACTGCTTGGTTGTGGTATTCTGTGCCTCATCTAAAATCACAAAAGCATCGTTTAACGTTCTACCTCGCATATATGCCAAAGGTGCAATTTGAATCACCTCTGCTTCTAAATAATCTGCCAATTTTCTTGGTGGAATCATATCCAATAAGGCATCGTATAGGGGTTGTAAATACGGATCAATTTTCTCTTTTAAATCTCCCGGAAGGAATCCAAGATTCTCTCCTGCTTCAACCGCCGGACGACTCAGGATAATTTTCTTTACTTCCTGATTTCTTAATGCTTTAACTGCAAGCGCAATTGCTGTATATGTCTTTCCCGATCCTGCAGGACCAACGGCAAAAACCATATCGTTCTTCGCCGATTTCTCAACCAACTTTCGTTGATTTGCTGTCCTGGAACGAATAATTTTACCATTGTTTCCAAAAATGATTACACTTTCAGGATCATCAGGATTTTGAACTCCAGACGAATTCTCAAGAAAGATTCTTTTGATATTAGCAAGGGTTAGAACATTGTATTGATTGTAGTGTTGTATTAACAAATTTACCTTTTCCTCAAACAACTCAAGAGTTTTGGCTTCTCCATTGGCAATTATCTCACTTCCTCTTCCAACAATGCTTAATTTTGGAAACATTTCCTTAATCACCTCAAGCTTACTATTGTTAATTCCATAAAATTCAAGAGGATCAATCACCCCTAAAGATATACTCTTTTCAATCATAAATTTGTTTCAATAATCATTACTTTTGAGCACACAAATTAGTTATTAATTCTGATTTGTCAGGCAAAGAAAAAGAAGAAAATTTAGTTTTTTGTCACCTAATGTATCACCATAAAGGAACTTACTTATGACCGTAATCAGTTTAACCACCGATCTTCATCATCAGGATTATTATTTGGGAGCATTAAAAGGGCGACTTTTATCTCTCTGCCCAGGATCGCAATTAATCGATTTAAGTCACAACATTCAAAACTACAACATCTCTCAAGCCGCATTCATCTTAAAAAATGCCTATCACCATTTTCCTGAAGGAAGTATACATATTTTGGGTGTCAATTCTGAAGCTACTTCTCAGCATAAACATGTGGCTATAAAACACAAAGGACATTATTTTATTGGCGCTGATAACGGTATTTTCAGTCTTGCCTTGAAAGGAGAACCTGAGCAAATTGTTCGAATCGAAAATATTAAAAAAGAGGAAAGATATCACACTTTTCCCGAAATGAATGTATTTGTAAAAGCTGCTGCTGAAATTATAAATTCAGGAGGAATAAAATCATTAGGTCCTACTCAGGAAGATTTGTATCGATTGGTTCCAATACGTGCTACCATTCAGAAAGGAACCATTACAGGGCAAGCCATTTACATTGACTCAAATGGAAACATTACAACCAATGTTTCAGAGGAATTGTTTACATCGGCTTGCGACAATCGTAAATTCGAGATTTTGGTTCAGAGCAATCATTACAGAATTACAAAAATTAATAAAGATTATCACGAAACATCAGATGGTGAATTATTGGCTTTATTCAATTCTTCGGGATTATTGGAAATCGCAATAAACAAAGGTAACTTAGCAGAACTTTTACAGTTAGAAACCAACTCAGATATCAGAATAAAATTCCATGATTATTAGATTCGTAAAACTTGAGATCCTAGCTAATCACATTGATGATTTTAAACAGCTAACCAAAAATGAAAAATCTGATATATTAGCGTTTAATGGCTGTTCACATCTTGAAATATTACAAGATATTTCGAATCCCTCAATATTTTTCACACGAAGTCATTGGGAATCAGAAAACGCTTTAAATCACTATCGGGAATCGGATTTTTTTAGAGGAAATTGGTCACAAGTTAAAGCATGGTTCTCAGCCGAACCCAAAGCTTGGAGCTTATCTCATCCAGAATAATTAACATTACGCTTTCCTTTGTAAAAAACAAAATCTCTCATTACTAGTGAAATAAAACACATTAAATAATTTTTGCTTACTAATAAATTTCATTAACTTATATCATAACTTTTATTTATTGAATTTGTATATCAATGTACTTAGACATATTAACAGGTATACAAACGACTACTACTAAATATTGACTATGAGTAATGAAATAAAATATTTCAAGCAATTTTTCATATCAATGATTGTTGGATTTACCATTCTGATAGCAACATCTTTGTCATGGAATATTACAAATGAAAGAAAAACCACCTATGAATTAGCTAAAGTTGAAGCTTTAGGTAATTACAATAAAGATCTCGCCTTTCGCAAGTGGGCATCCATGCACGGAGGTGTTTATGTACCAATAACCGATTCTATAGTTCCCAACCCTTATTTGGAGTTTGTTAAGGACAGAAATATAACGACCAATACTGGACAAATACTTACCTTAATTAATCCTGCATACATGACCCGACTTGTATTTCAAATAGGTGCTGTACAGTATGGCGAAAAAGGACACATTACCAGTTTACATCCTCTAAATCCAAAAAATAAAGCAGATGAATGGGAAACGAATGCTCTAAAAATGTTTCAGGACGGAAAACAAGAATATTCAAGTATTGAAAATATTAATAATGAAAATCATTTGAGATACATGAAGCCATTAGTAATAGAGAATTCATGTATTAAATGTCATGCTAATCAGGGATACAAAATTGGAGATATCCGAGGAGGAATAAGTGTTGCCATTCCAATGAAAAGATATAAGGAAATTTTAAAAGTAAAAATCAACAACTTAATTCTTACCCACTCTATCATTTATCTTTTACTTCTACTCATAGGCAGTTTGTCTTACAGAAGAATATTAATGGTTGCAAAACAGAAAAATGATTCCCAGAAAAGAGTTATTCAAAGTGAAGCTATCTTAAAAGAACAAAACAATAAACTAATTGTCGCAAACCAAAAAGCAATTGAAAGTGATCGTTTAAAAACTATATTTCTTCAAAATATGAGTCATGAAATACGAACACCAATGAACGCAATTCTAGGTTTTTCTTCACTCTTACCACAAGAATTTAACAACAAAATCAAACTAAGTGAATATACTAATATCATAAGTCAAAGAGGGAAAGATTTGCTTTATATTATCAGTGACTTATTAGATATTTCTAAAATTGAATCTGAAAACATAGCACTACACACAGAGCAATTTCTTTTAAATGACCTCATAACAGAATTAACTCCTACTTTTTGCGAAATTCAAAAAAGATATGATAAAGCTCATCTTGAACTAAAATTACCAAACACAGAAAAATCTAATAATATTATCCTCTTTACAGACAAAGGAAAATTAAAGCAAGTAATTACAAATCTTGTTAATAATGCCTTTAAATTTACGGATAAAGGCTATATCAAAGTAGACCTTAAAGTTGAAACAAACGGATTACTTACTTTTTACATAAAAGATACTGGCATTGGCATTCCTGAAACCTATCACAAATCAATATTCAACCGTTTTTCACAAGTTGAACAGAATGCAGATCGAATTTATGGAGGAACAGGATTAGGATTATCTATCGTTAAAGGTCTTGTTGAAAAACTTGGTGGAGAAATTCATTTGCAATCTCTATTGCAAAGAGGTAGTTTATTTTATTTTACTATTCCCATCTCACATTCAGATGAAGATCATTTAAAGCTTGAAAATAGAAAATCCAGTATTTCAGTTTAAAATACAATGGTGTTTCATACACATGATAATTTTAATTCTAATAGATTTTTATTTGGAAATGATTATATCATTATCTAAATAAAATGAAGCTTAATTTTCACAACTATTTTGCAACACCAATAATATCATTCCACATTATTATTTACTTTCTACAATTGTATTTACTCGTATAATCAATCATGTTTTGTTCACTATACACACAGCAAAATCAGAACTCCTCACCTACAACAACTCACTATTTTGATCAATAGTAATATTGTTTAATTCCAAATATTAATCCAAACATTTGACATTGCAACACATTATATGCAAATGTTATTTTAATTACTCTAAAACCCTTATTTTTACTGATAAATGGTTTTATATGTATTGTTTTTTATAAAATAAATTGTACTAATAAAATAAATTTTTCATAAATTAGTACCTGACGACTATAAATAAACAAAGACAAAATACTACTTTTATGTACTACAAACTACACTTCTATTCTTTCCAGAATAAAGAACAACACCATTTCAAAAAAAACATTATATCTACTGTAACACCTAACACCGGAAAGGTTTTAATCGTTTTAAAACAATGTATCAAAACAATTAACTTCTAAGCATATAATTCATGTTTTTGAATTGAAAATTGATGATAAATTAGTTTCTGTTTCTACCCAAAATACACCTACCTAATATTTAATGCTATTATGAATGAAAATTTATTCCTAATTCTTGAAGGATTATTAGTTAAGAATAAAATTAAAGTTGATAATGACGAACTTCGCCTTCAACTATTCGGTCACCCTACCTATCCAAGCTTAAATTCATTAACTGGAGTTCTTGATCATTTCAAGGTTCCAAATTTAGCTTTGGAAATTCCAAAATCAGAAGAAAATATAGAATTTTTACCTAATCACTTCATTGCTCATATCAAGAACGAAAACGGAGATAATTTTGCATTAATTAGCAAACATAATAATGGATTGAGGATGAGTGAAAATGGCAAGAAATATGAATTTCTTACCTATTCTCAGTTTATAATTATTTGGACTGGTATTATTTTAGGCATCGATATTGATGAATACAAAAAAACAACTCAAGATTATAATTTTAAGAAGCTATTGGTAACCGTAAGCCCATTAGTTATTGTGCTAACATTTATTATTACAAATCAGAATATATTCGAGAGTATTCACTTTTTTCTCTCTACTATTGGAATTTATGTTTGTTCATTAATATTCCAACATGAATTAGGAGAAAACTCTCCACTTCTCGACAAAATTTGTTCCGGAAAAAACAAAAAACTAAGCTGTGCAGATGTTATGAATTCAAAAGGCGGAAAATTCCTTGGCATTCTAAAACTTAGTGACTTGGGTATGATCTATTTCGTATTCATTACGATTCTCTCATTTTCCATTACTCTTAAATCACATGATTTTAAATTACTTTTTCAGATAAGTATCTTAGCATTACCATTTACGATCTACTCAATTATATACCAAGCTGTAGTTGTGAAAAAATGGTGTTTACTCTGCTTGTCTACAATTAGCATTCTTTTTTTACAAGCTTCAATTTCTTACTTTGTAATTACTTCAGCAGAATTACTTCAGTTATCAATAAACCTGATACCAGCACTCCTGGTAAGCTTATTTATTTCAGCTAGTTTTTGGTTTTATATCTCGCAAAAATTAAAGGAAAATAAGCAAATATTCGATCTGAAAATTCAACACAGCAAATTCAAAAGAAATTTTGAAATATTTAAGGCATTACTTCTCAGATCTCCAGAATTAAATACTCAAATTCCCACTGTTAATGAGATTACTTTTGGAAATTCAAATACCAATCTTGAAATTCTTATTATCACTAATCCATTATGTAGTTTTTGTAAGAACTCACACAAAATAATACATCAAACCTTAGAAAAATCACCTGATATTAAAATTATTGTACGCTTCAATTTATCAAACAAAAAGGAGAATACTGATACGCAAATTGCCTCTAAATTAATAGACTTATATAAAACAAAAGGTCAATCCGCATGCATAGAAGCAATGAACGATGCTTATAATAATTTTACACCTCTAAAATGGATTCAGACATACGGGAAGTGTAATAATATAAACATTTACGACGTACTTGAAAAAGAAAAAGAATGGTGCACACAAAACCATATTCTATTTACTCCAGAAGTACTGATTAATGGTAGATCATATCCAAAAGAATATGATTTTGAAGACTTACAACATTTTATTGAATCGCTACTCGATGAAGAAATCACAGAACAATCGAAAACTGTTCTTATACCATAAACCGAATTTCCGACGGGCTTTAAATATTCAGGAAAATTACACTTAAAATTTACAGAATGAAAAATTTAAAAACATTAGTAAACGCTAAAAAACTAGACAAAAAAGAGCAACAATCAATCAAAGGTGGTTCACTAACTCCATTCAAGTGCTTTCCAGGAATGACATGCCCTCCAGGAACTATTTGCATCAATTATACCTGTGAACTCTTCGCCGAAGATTTATAAATCATCTATCAATTATTTTAAATGAATATCATGAAAAAATTACAAAATCAATTAGGAGTAAAATCACTTACAAAAACAGAGCAACAAAATGTAAAAGGTGGTTTACCATATATCCCATCGGCATGTCAAATGGAAGATGGTGTTGGCTATTGTCCAACAGGACAGCATTGTGAGAATGGAACTTGTGTTCCGAACAATACGGGTAGTGGTAGCAACGGAAATAATAGCGGAAATCCTGATGGACCAATACACATTGATCCAAATTTATAAATCAACCATTAAGCCCTATGAAAAATTTAAAAGAATTCACAAAAGCCAAAGTGCTTAGTAAGCATGAACAACAAAGCATAAAAGGTGGACAAATCGACTGTAGACCTGATTATTCCTGCCCTGGATTAATGAAATGTATAAATGGTGTTTGTCAATACAGTATAGAGTAAATACACCCAAATAAACAGAACTGAATGCCTGACAGTTTTAAAATGTTCAGGCTAAAAAACTACATTTTAAATTTATACAAAATGAAAAATTTAGAGAACCTAAAAGGAGCCAAAACACTTGGCAAAAAAGAACAGCAAAGTGTTAAAGGTGGAAAAAGACAATGCAATGCGGATGGTACATGTCCAACAGGATGGACCTGTATTAACGGTGCATGTGAAAGATACCTACTTGAATAGGATTAATAAATCAATCATACTATTTGGTCAATAATCATTAAGAATAAATATCATTTCCAATGAAAAACTTAGAAAAATTAAGTGGTGTAAAAACTCTTGACAAAAAACAGCAACAAACAATTAAAGGTGGTGCGACACGTCCATGTTACGTTGAATGTCACCCTGATGCTTCCTGCAGTGGTTTTAATTGTTATTTCAAAGAATAACTCGTAGAACAAACACTTCCTACAAGTGATGGATTATCACTTGTAGGAATTTTA
>Ga0209272_10002090_pt1 | contig 11579 bp, 9 predicted proteins | sample tdDd002_FD_187125 | JGI IMG/M metagenome (GOLD analysis project Ga0209272, IMG submission 187125) | Marine sediment microbial communities from the Atlantic coast under amendment with organic carbon and nitrate - tdDd00.2 (SPAdes)... | ecosystem: Environmental > Aquatic > Marine > Coastal >... | reverse complement strand
CGAATTTAATTCGTCCCATTGTAATATTCTACACAGCTTATTCATCTATAATAAAAAGCATGCAAAACTAAACATTTTTAGTGGATTTCTGACTTCGCTTCTTATGAAAATTAGCAATTCAATTTTACAGCAAATTTATTCAACAGAATGTACAGGGCAAATAGCTACTTTTTTCATAACAGATACTACTTTGGGCAAAACCCTTCGGGCCGGGCTATTCGCACTCGCTCTTTGTCAGAAAAAGACAAAGGAGCTCAAACAAACGCTACTATCCCTTTTGCAAAATGCCACACGATATTAAAAATGAGATACGATAAGTAAGCTGAGAAAATGGTAATATCTTTTTCTGCGAAGTTTATGGGAGAAACTTATAATTCCTCACTCAGAACTCATGAATAATTGCATCACTATTAACAATGGTTCGGTAAGGTTTTATACTGTACTGATAATGATTGTGTTTGAGCATTCGCAGTATTTTATCAATATCGCTGGTTATAAGTGACTTGTATACTTCCTCATGTCCCAAATCTCATGTCTCACGAACTATTTTATTAAAAAAAGATGTGAGAAAGTAGAGAAAAGTTGGTTTCAAGCTAATTCGTCAGAATGTATCGATATTATCGGTACTTGCGAGGTATATCGATGAAAATACATTTATTTTGACTTTTATAAAATAAGGTTTGTGCCTGGTTTTACAACTATGTGATAATTCGCTTGTTTCTAAAATTTACTGCATTTCTAGAAACACACTGGTTTCAAGTTGAATGTAAATCAGTCTCATGTCTAGAATCTGATATCACACGATTTATTATAAAAAGTCACCTAAAACAAAATATCAATATTCAATGAAGAGGATAGCTTTACTTTCCGATACACATTCACATCTCGACGAAAACATTTTTAAGCATTTTGAAGGCTGCGATGAGATATGGCATGCAGGAGATATTGGAAATATTGAAACAGCTAATCAATTAGCCGAAATAGCACCTTTAAAGGCGGTTTATGGTAATGCCGATGGACAAGACGTTCGTCTGGTTTATCCTTTGCATCAGCGTTTTAAATGCGAAGATGTTGATGTGTGGATGACACATATTGGTGGTTATCCCAAGCGATACGATATTAAAATACGAGAGGAAATCAAAAGAAATCCGCCTGAGCTCTTTATATCTGGGCACTCTCATATTCTTAAGGTGATGTTCGATAAAGAACTCAACCTTCTTCATATTAATCCAGGTGCCGCAGGTTTACAAGGCTTTCACAAAGTTCAAACCCTAATCCGCTTTACCATCGATGGTAAACAAATTAAAGACTTAGAAGTGGTTGAGTTTGGAACTAAAGGCAAATAGTTAAGTACGCGATTTATTCCAGTTAGGCCATATAATGGTCTGTTTCTCGATTCCCCTCTTGAGAGGGGATTAAGGGGAGTGTAATCTTAAGACCGTTCTTAATTATCACCCCAATATACACCTGCAAATCTCTAATTAGAGAATAATTTCACTATCTCAATAGCAAATAATTTCCTCTTTCAAATAAACATAGAGTCGCATTTTAGAATTTCTCAATTCTAAGATTTATAGGCATTTCTATACCTGATTCCCATAAATCATAATAGCTGATTTATGTAGAGTCTTTAGTTCACAACAGATTAGTTTCTAAATATATCCCTGATAATTGAATTTCTAACTCGCTTTTAGTATATTTAGATATCTAAATGCTTTGGAAGAAGAATTCATGCCAGAAAGCCTGAAAAAGCAGGAGACGAGAACTAAATAAAAGAAGATCTGATTGTCTGAAATATAGGTTTTTTTATTACTTTAGGGACTCGAAAAAATAACCACAGAAAGAGAATAACTCTTTTTTAATAGTAGCAAACCAAAATTTTAGAACATGCTTTTTGACCTCGAACTGATTAAATCTGTTTACAAAAATATGCCAGCCCGAATAGAGGCTGCTCGAAAGAATTTATCCAGACCTCTAACCTTAAGTGAGAAGATTCTTTATTCTCACCTGTACGATAACAATTCCTTACAAGATTATAAGAGAGCTAAAGATTACGTTAATTTTTCCCCTGATCGTGTTGCTATGCAAGATGCTACTGCACAGATGGCTCTTTTGCAATTTATGAACGCCGGAAAATCGAAGGTAGCGGTTCCATCAACAGTACATTGCGATCATTTGATTCAAGCATCGATAGGTGCAGACGAAGATCTAAAAGAGGCTCTTTTGCAAAACAATGAGGTCTATAATTTTCTACAATCAGTATCAGATAAATATGGCATTGGCTTTTGGAAGCCAGGTGCGGGTATTATTCATCAGGTCGTTTTAGAAAATTATGCATTCCCAGGTGGGATGATGATTGGAACCGATTCACATACCGTGAATGCTGGAGGCCTTGGAATGGTTGCTATAGGTGTTGGTGGGGCAGATGCGGTTGATGTGATGGCAGGTATGGCTTGGGAACTGAAAATGCCAAAGCTAATAGGAGTGAAGTTGACAGGAAAGTTAAGCGGCTGGGCATCATCAAAGGATGTTATTTTAAAAGTAGCAGGAATTCTTACCGTAAAAGGTGGAACAGGTGCAATTGTCGAATATTTTGGTGAAGGTGCAGATGCTTTATCCTGTACAGGAAAAGCAACGATCTGTAATATGGGAGCAGAGATTGGTGCGACAACTTCGATATTTGCCTACGACAAAAATATGAGTACCTACTTGCGCCATACAGGTCGGGAAGAAATCGCTGATTTGGCAGATGATATTAAGTCACATTTACGTGCTGATAAGGAAGTTGAATTAAACCCAGAGAAGTATTACGATGAACTTATCGAAATTAATTTATCTGAATTAGAACCCTTTATTAATGGTCCTTTTACACCCGATTTGGCTCACTCTCTTTCTGAATTTGCAGAAGCTGTTAAGAAAAACGATTATCCGCAAAAACTGGAAGTTGGATTAATCGGTTCATGTACAAATTCGTCGTATGAGGATTTATCCAGAGCGGCTTCTTTAGCTAAGCAAGCTAAAGATAAGAATCTTAAAGTGAAAGCTGAGTTTGTCGTTACCCCTGGTTCTGAGATGGTACGTTACACGACTGAAAGGGATGGAATTCTAAATGAATTTGAAAATATCGGTGGTGTCATTATGTCGAATGCTTGCGGACCGTGTATCGGACAGTGGAATCGTCATACTGATGATCCTACTCGTAAGAATTCAATCATCACTTCATTTAATAGAAACTTCGCGAAACGAAATGATGGAAATCCAAATACACATGGCTTTGTTGCTTCACCAGAATTGGTGACTGCTTTGGCTATAGCTGGGGATTTAACTTTTAATCCGATGACGGATACTCTAATTAATGAAGATGGAGTGGAAGTTCGCTTAGATGAGCCCAAAGGCTTTGAATTACCACCACAAGGCTTCGATGTGAAAGATGCAGGTTTTTTAGCCCCTCAAGCTGATGGAAGTAGTGTTAAGGTTGAAGTAAATAAGATGTCTGATCGTTTGCAACTTTTATCGCCTTTTAAGGCTTGGGATGGTGAAGATTATACAGGACTTAAACTTTTAATTAAAGCAAAAGGTAAGTGTACGACAGACCACATTTCAATGGCTGGCCCTTGGTTACGTTTCCGTGGTCACCTCGACAATATTTCAAACAACATGTTGATTGGTGCTATCAATTATTTTAATGAGGAAAGCAACTCTATTTTCAACCCAGTTACTGCAAAGTACGAGGAAGTTCCAACAACAGCGAGAGCAATTAAGGCTAAAGGACTTTCAAGTATTGTTGTAGGTGATGAAAACTATGGAGAAGGCTCTTCGAGAGAACACGCCGCTATGGAGCCACGTCATTTGGGTGTAAAAGTGGTCATAGTTCGTTCATTTGCCCGTATACACGAAACAAACTTGAAAAAGCAGGGTGTATTGGGCCTAACATTTGCAGATAAATCTGACTACGATAAAATTCAGGAGAAAGATGAAATTGATGTTCTTGGATTGAAAGATTTTCAAGAAGGAAAAAATTTGACGCTTGTGTTAAAGCATGCAGATGGGAGTCGTGAAGAGATCCAGGCATGCCACACTTATAATGAAGCACAAATTGAATGGTTTAAGGCAGGAAGTGCTTTAAATCTGATACGTAAACAAAACAGTTAAGATTGATGAATATTCATTCTAGATTATTTAGTCAACACAAAATCAATTTAAACAATAACATTCTAACTACACTAGCCATATGAGAGAGACTTTAAAATTAAAATTATCAAAGAAAATTGAAGAACACCGTCCAAGAACAGAACGCCTTCTAAAAGAGTATGGTGATGTCCAGATAGATGGTGTTACCGTTGCACAAGTAATAGGAGGTATGAGAGGTATCAAATCTCTTGTTACCGATATATCTTACCTTGATCCGGAAGAAGGGATTCGTTACCGTGGTTATACGCTTGACGAAGTTATTAAAAATCTACCTAAGGCTAAGGGAGCAGAAATGCCTTTCGTTGAAGGTTTGTTTTATTTGCTTCTAACTGGCGATTTCCCCAATGAGGAAGAAGTGATGCAGGTGGTTGAGCAATTTAATAAGCGTCGTATTGTGCCACGTTACGTTTACGATGTGATCGACTCGTTCCCAACATCAAGTCATCCTATGGCAATTTTTTCAACAGCCATTCTGACCTTAAATCGTGAATCGGCTTTTAATCGTCAATATAAGGCTGGACTTAAAAAGGAAGATTATTGGGAGTCTACCTATGAAGATGCATTGAATTTGTTAGCTAAATTACCAGAAATAGCCGCATATATTTATAATAAGTTATATCGAAAAGGTGATAGAATTCAGTCTGATCCGAATTTGGATATGGGAGCGGATTTCGCGCATATGATGGGTATCGATAAGCCTTATGATGACGTATCTCGTTTACATTTTATTATTCACTCTGATCATGAAAGTGGTAATGTGAGCGCCCATACAGGCCATTTAGTTGCAAGTTCATTATCAGATATCTATCTTTCGATTTCGGCTATGATTAATGGTTTAGCAGGGCCACTACACGGTCTAGCAAATCAGGAAGTTCTACGTTGGTTGCAGGACGTAATGGATAAGATGGATAACAAACTACCTTCAACTGAAGAGATGGAGAAATTTGTTTGGGAAACCTTAAATTCAGGTCAGGTTATTCCAGGTTTTGGTCATGCGGTATTACGTAAGACGGATCCTCGATACAAGTTGCAGCGCGAGTTTAGTAAAAAACATCTTCCAGATGATCCAATTTTTAAATATGCTGATTTACTTTATAAGGTAGTCCCACCAATCCTACAAAAGCATGGTAAAGCGAAGAATCCATGGCCTAATGTTGATGCTCAATCGGGCGTTATTCAGTGGCATTACGGTGTGAAAGATTACGATTTCTATACTGTTTTATTCGGTATTGGTAGATCTATAGGTATTTGTGCCAATATTATTTGGGATAGAGCTCTTGGTTATCCATTGGAACGTCCGAAATCTGTAACTACTGACATGCTCGAAAAAATGGTAGGTATTAAGAAGTAAGCTTAGATATTACTTACAGAAAATCCCCTTTTAACGCGTGTTAAAAGGGGATTCCTTTAGTTTTATAATGTCAATTAAGAGATAATCTTAATTTCTTTAAGTTCCATTTCTAAACCAGTCATTTCAGTTTGAATTTGAGTTTTGAAATCATCAAACTGACCTTTTACCTTTTCAGTTAAAGAGTTATAATACTCGATACCACTTAAAAGATTTTTCTTAAATTTCTCCAGATTACGAATACTCTTTTTGTCTGGATCTTTTAAATCTGCAATCTGTTCTTTCAAATAATCAATATAGATATCCAATTCCTTAGAGAACATATTAGGACGATCTGTTCTTTTAATCAAATTGAATCGACCATAAATATGATCTACCATTTGCTTGAAAGAAGCTGTTTCTGAAAAATAAGCCATATTTGGACCTGGACAAATTGATACGCCATCTCCATCAGCAGTTGTATCTAAATCATTAACCAAGTATGATGCTGCCGATAAGCCTTTACAAAGACACGACTTTTGGCTCATCTTTTCTATCTCAATTTCATAATCAGTTTCGCTTAAATTCTGCGATTTAAGATCTTTGATTTTAAGATTTTGATATTGCCTTGAAGCTGTACAGATTGGATTATCTGTATATTCCATATTGGCAACTAAAAGGCGTTTAGTACAAGTACTACCAGGTTTACCTGCTTTAATCATTTCTAACTTGCCTTCATCGCGAGTATTACCTCTCAGATTATTAAAACGAACACCTAATGGCGATGAATGACTAAGGTATAATTCATCTTCTTTAGCCTCGGAGAGGGTTTTAAATGTTTTTTCATCAACATCACAAACCTCAGGAACCAATAAAAATGGTGACCCCCAACCTACAGAGTCGATACCATAATAATCCAGTAAAAACTCATGCTCCTCAGCCGTACCAACACCACCTTGAGCAGTGATTTTAAGCTCTAAATTATTCGTAGGAACTGTTTTGTTTTTTGTTTGGAGTGCAGAAAACAGTAGCTCACTTGTATCTGCGATTAGTTCTGATTTGTTGTTTTTGAATTCTTCAAGAATCGGTCCCATTAGTGAACCATCGGTAGCAAAAGCGTGACCGCCACAATTTAAGCCTGATTCAATTCTATATTCTGAAACCCAAATTCCCTTTTTGGCTAAGAATTTACCTTGAATTAAAGCTGAACGGTAATCACTCACTTTAAGAACGACTTTTTTCTTGATATAGCCAGCTTCATTTGGAAAGAAGTCATTGAATTGCTCCAAGTAACCATATAATCTAGGATTCATTCCAGCTGATAGAACCAATGAAGACTCAAGAGTACTGTTGGCAAAACCTCTAAGTGCCGCATGAGCATCGTTGTATTCTGATGGTAATTTTTCCCCTTCAAAATAATTTTCCTTGTCCACTTTAGTCATGATGTTTACATCAATGCTTCCAAGTGGTAAGTTTTCGTTCAACCAATTTTTAATATCCTTAACGTAATGGTTGTTGTTTACTTTATCTTGAATTTCTTTTTTTAGAGAAGAAACATCCGGAAGAAGATCCATATATTTCTCAAATTCTTTCCCCTTCTCTACGATTGATTCTTTGACTCCATCGAATTTATCTTTAACCATTTTATCCATTAGGTTAAGATATGCGGTAATTCTTTCCGCTCTACAGTCCATTGTTTTATCAGAAATAGGCTGGAAAGGCAAACTTAGTTGTTTACTATATAATTCACGCAAATTCTCAAGAAGCATATCATCCACAATGGAAACAACTGATGAAATACCATATTGAGCTACCTGTAATGGCGTATTCACAGTATATCCCGTTCCCATAACAGGAATATGGAATGTATGTGCAGTTTGATTGGTCATTTAGTTTTTGTTTTTTTTGATGTTTGTTATGCAGTATAACAAGTATAAATTTTTGTTTAGCATTAAACAGCCCGCAAGGTATTGTTTTTAGCCATTTTATCAAATGAAATTATGAAAAAGTGAAGTCTTATTAAGGCTTTTTAAGCTAATGAATGAATAAGAAGAAGGCCATTGTTAATTAAAATAGTTTAAACTGATTGGGATTGTTCTCTGTTTCAATACCTTCTAGCTTTAAAAGTTTTTGTTTTCTATCCAGACCACCAGAATAACCTGTTAGTTTACCACTTTTACCTATAACCCTATGGCAGGGAATTATAATAGGTATAGGATTTTGCGAGTTAGCTCTTCCCACAGCTCTGCATGCTGATGCCTGATTAATATTATTGGCTACGTCTTGATATGAACAAACCTCTCCATGCTGTATAGACATGACCTCTTTCCAAATTTGCTTTTGAAATGGAGTGCCACTTGGATCTACCTGTATCGTAAATTCTTTTAATTGGCCAGAAAAGTAAGCGGATAATTCTTTTTTTGTTTGTTCTATTAATTCAGAGCCAAGGATCCATTCAGAATGCACCTTATGGGGATCGTTATTAGATTGAAAAATAATTTCTGTTATGGCGAATTCTTGTGCAAGAATAAGTAAATCTCCTATTGGAGAAGGAAGAATATCGTAAAAAACTGGCATGCTTGTTCGGTTAGTTATGTCTTTGAATTACCGAAGATAATAAAAAGGAGCCTTATGTGAATTAGTACGGTGCTATATTTAAGAATTTTTAATCACTTATCAAAAAAAAGAAAAATCCTGACCTAATGCAATGGCAGGAATTAAACGATTCAAATTAACATGCTACTCATTTTTTTTTGCTAAATCTCGCAAAACAGCAGAGGCAATATAACATCCGAAAATAGGGGGCATATAGGAAATCGTACCCACATTGGATTTTTTATTTTGACTTTCAGTTAAAACGACCGCTCTTTTATCAACATCTTCGGGTGAAAAAACGACTGTTACACCTTTACGAACACCTAGTTGATGTAATTTTTTTCTTAACATTCTAGCTAATCTACAATTGTAAGATTTGGAAATGTCGCATACACGAATTTGACTTGGATCCATTTTACCACCTGCACCCATCGAGCTTGCAACTCTATAATTATTTTTAAGACTATGATAAATTAATAATATTTTTGGAGCAAGCGTATCAATGGCATCTACCACATAATCATATGACGCTTCTTCGAGAACTTCAATGATGCGTTCATCTCGCAGGTATTCATTAATGACTTTTAGCTTTAAATTTGGATTGATGTCTAATAGTCTTTCCGCCATCACATCAGCTTTGTCTTTTCCTAGAGTTTTGCCTGTGGCTGGCAATTGTCTGTTAATGTTGGAAGCTTCGATATCATCGCCGTCCACTATGGTCATTTGACCAACTCCAGCACGACATAGCAATTCAGCTGCATATGCGCCAACACCACCAAGTCCAACAATCAATATATGAGCCTGTTTTACTTGCTCTAATCGTTCTTCTCCAAGGAGCAGTTCTGTTCTGCTCAACCATTCAGTATTCATCTTAATTCTAAAAGAATATTATAAATTAAATCTCAAGCAATTGAATTTCTAAATTACCAATGAGATATATTTTTTATTTTAGTTTAAAAACTGCTGTGTAATTTTTAAAAATAGTATTCTTTAGGTCTACTATTTGTAAATTCTTTAGTGCAGCAGCTTTCTTATATATTTCAATAATCGAATGATTTGATTCATCCGTTTCTAAAAATATCTGATCTAAAGGAATTGCTTTAAATATTTCCTGTAGTTTGTTGTCAAACAGTAAGGCCTCTCCAAAGGAAATGAAGCAGTTTTGTTTGAGTAAGTCTTGTGCTATTTGTCTATTATTTCTAAAACCATGAATCAACCAGGGCGTGTTAGCTCTCAGCTTTTTCTTAAGCGAAAGTAATTCTGGAAAGCATTTGACACAATGAACAATTATTGGTTTTTTAACCCGATTAGCTATCTTAATTTGCTGTGTGAAAGTTTCTTCTTGTACATCTAAAGGAATTGGAGTAGATCTATCTAAACCAATCTCTCCAATAGCTAACACAAAATCAAGAGAGGCAGCTGATTTGACCAGCTCCATGTTTTCAACAATATTGTCTTTATCGACATGCCATGGGTGCAGCCCAATCGAAATAAAATTACCAGAAAAATCCTCTTTATAGAATTGTTCTGGGAAGTAATTGATCACAGATATTACACCATCAGGTTTACCTGAACAGTGTGTATGTACATCTATATAGGGAGAGTCTTGCATTTTATATTTTTGACTTTGGCAAAAGTATAAAAATAATGGAAAATGCATATGACCCTCTATGGTTAGATTTTGTTTGGAAGTGCGTGTATATCCTAGTGATTTTCATTTTATTATATAGGTTGTAATAAAGATTTATTTCTAAATGGAGAAATAATTTTTATTTTTTAATAAACGAATTTCTTCTGTAAGCCTTGTAAACACAGAAATAATTGCTTACTTTGCATATAAGAAAGAACGTTCTTTACATATAAGATAATAGCATAAGCGTACTAGTTATCGATTGTTAAACTCAACACTTACAAGTTACCGAGAAAGCTACACGTTTGCAAAAGCAGGCCCCAACCTTCGGGTTGTTTTCGGACACAGGGGAAACTTGACCAAATGGGCACTCAAATCCTGTTTTATAGGAGTTTAAAATCCATTAGCTAGTGCGTTTTTTTATGTCCTTTTTTTACTTATAAATCACTCATACCTCCATTTATCAGTTTGTTTCTATTTAGATAATCCCTTTGGAATTACTAATTTTGTGCAAATAACAGATTAACTATAAACACATCAGTTTTGACTCAAAGATATTTTATACAGCTTAGTTATAAAGGAACTAATTATCATGGTTGGCAAATACAGCCTAATGCGATTACTGTTCAGGAAGTTTTGAACAAGGCTCTAAGTACGATTCTTAATCAGGAAATAAATGTTGTAGGTTGTGGCAGAACTGATACGGGAGTTCATGCCAGTGATTTTATGGCTCATTTTGATATTAGTGAAGCTAGAGATGTTGAAGCTGAGAAATTGGTGTTTCGATTGAATCGTTTTTTGCCTTATGATATTGCTGTAAAATCGTTGTTCCCAGTCAAAGCAGAGGCACATACTCGTTTCGATGCTTTGTCGAGAACTTATCAGTATTTTATTACCAAACATAAGGATCCCTTTCGTTCTGCTTCGCATTGGCATATGACGCATCAGCTTGATGTAGCTAAGATGAATGAGGCTGCTAAGTTGCTTTTCGAATATGAAGATTTTACCAGTTTTAGCAAACTGCACACCGATGCCAAAACGAATATTTGCAAGATTTATAAGGCAGAATGGGAGGATAGAGGAGACGAATTAGTCTTTACGGTTTGTGCAGATCGTTTCCTACGCAATATGGTTAGAGCCATTGTAGGAACTTTGGTTGAAGTAGGTCGTGGCAAAATGGATATGGCAGGATTCCGTCAAGTCATCGAGAGTATGAACAGGTGTAATGCTGGATCTTCAGTGCCTGGTCATGGATTGTTCCTTTGTACCATAGAATACCCAGATGGTTTAAAGTTGGAAGATGTCTGATGCAATCTACTTGTTTACAGATGGAAGCGTAAACCCTCAATCAGGAATAGGTTTTGGAGCTTCTCTAGTAGTAGAGGACTTAGCAATATCTCATGATGTAGCTAAAAATCAGGTTCAAGTGAAGAAATTTGAAGATACTTCGTCTACAAAGTTAGAATTGCAGATTTTATTAGATACTCTCGCGAAACTCGAAAAAGGTAAGAAGCAAGTGATTATTTATACTGACTCTCAAAACATTGTTGGTTTGTTTGGTAGGAGGTTGCGATTCGAGAAGAACAAGTACATTTCAAAGAATGGGAGACTCATCAATAATCATGAATTGTATCAAGAATTCTATCGAATTACAGACTTGTTGAACTGCCAGATTGTAAAAGTTAAAGGGCATAAAAGTTCATCTGTCAAAAATAAAATTGACTTCCTTTTCACTCTTGTTGATCGGGCAGCGAGAAATGCCTTGCGAATGCATAAAAATTAGACTTTAGTCTCCTTTTCTTAAGCCTATTTTATTCTTTCACTACAAATTACTTA
>Ga0209272_10002089_pt1 | contig 11589 bp, 8 predicted proteins | sample tdDd002_FD_187125 | JGI IMG/M metagenome (GOLD analysis project Ga0209272, IMG submission 187125) | Marine sediment microbial communities from the Atlantic coast under amendment with organic carbon and nitrate - tdDd00.2 (SPAdes)... | ecosystem: Environmental > Aquatic > Marine > Coastal >... | reverse complement strand
GCGGTATCACACTCAAAGTTGCCTTCAAGAATCCAATCTTCGTTAACCGCAAGGTTTGCTTCTGCCATTGCACGGCGATAACCCGCAATACGCTCTTGGCACGCAGCTTTTTCGAAGTGACCGCTTAAACACGCAATGTCTGTGTGACCATTGTCGATCAGATATTTTGTCGCGATGTAACCGCCTTCTTCTGAGTTATCAATGATCTTGTCTGCTTGTGAGCTTTCTGGGCCCCAGTCCATCACAACTTTAGGTATGTCTGAGTGACGATCAAGCATCTCTTTTAGTTCTTCCGTCAGGTCAGAACACATTACTAGAATGCCATCTACACGCTTTTCAGCGAGCATGCGGATGTAGTCACGTTGCTTCTCGTAAATACCGCCCGTGTTACATAGGATAAGAGTGTAACCTTGACGGTAACAGTAGCTCTCAACACCATCGATCACTTCAGAGAAGAACAGGTTGGTAGATTGAGTTACTAGCATACCGATGGTACGAGTTGAGTTGCACTTTAAACTGCGCGCAACGGCACTTGGTGCGTAATTAAGTTCATCCACCGCTTTCATTACTTTTTCTTGAGTTGCTTCTGCAACAAAGCGAGTTTTATTAATTACGTGCGAAACCGTAGTGGTAGAAACGCCGGCTAAGCGAGCAACGTCTTTAATAGTGGCCATAAATGATGTCCTGTATCGAGCTACTGTAAATACCGTAGTGAAGACAACCATACGCTTAGGGTCTTGCGCAAACCGAGCAACTGCGAATAGAGGCATTGCTGAGATATTTGGCAGCGGTTGTTCCGAAATCGGTATAAAAAGGTTTGTAGCAACATTTATCGCTGAGTCTCATATTCCTTTCTTATACTAAGTGAGAAATTGGTCAGCAATCCTGTTAAGAAAACACAAAAACCGCTTTATTTCAGCGGTTTACATATAAATCATATTTAATCGTTTGCGCTCACATTTTAGACTGATGCGGGCAAGCTGGCAATGTTTTAGGTGGTTGTTTTGTGCCTCGGAGGTCACAGTTTAACGGCTAAATGGATTGTATTTCTCTGCGCCAGATTAAAAACAAACGAATAAAATAGGGAGTCTGAATGACAGACTCCCCAAAATAGGCGGCAATTATTCACCAAGAAGGTAGGTGCTGTCCAGTTTACAAAATGCAATTAATAGTTGCGCGACACTAACATAGAAGCCAAATTCATCAAATTGCTTACATTTAGCGGCAAACTGAGGTAGCCATGTCAAAAGGTGTTGCTGGATGAACTCATTTTGCTTTTCGAACGCATCTTCCATGTGTTTTTCCTGCTCGAGTTCATTTGAGCGGATAATCATATTGCCTAAAAAATCTAACTCGACTGCTAAATGATCCGCAGGCTCTTTTAGATTTTCGTCAACTTGCACACCAAAGTCTGCCATCAGCTTTTCCATCTCTTCCGCTGGTTTATCGTTTAATAAACCAGATTCACCGATGTACATTGAGGCATAAGGTAGCGCACCGTGCTTTTCTGTTTTAAGAAAAAGTTCACAGAAGTCCGCAGCTAGCTCTAACTGAGCATCTTCACGATCTTGTAGGCGATTAAGCGCATCAACAAGGGTATCAACCGATGGTTTGAGTGTTTCATTTTCACCCAAACCAGCTAAAAAGCTTCGAATTTCAACACTATGATAAGATTCCAGCTCCTTGTCTGTTAGCTCTTTTGCGAACAGGCTAGAAAACCACCAATAAATCTCAGCTCGTTTTTCGTTAAAAGCTTTCACTTCTTGCATTTTTTTGCTCCCAAATAGTTATCCCCTAAGTGTAAACAATTAAAATGAATAGCAGTAACTATAATTGTTATGGTTTATTGGGAAATATGCATGTTTATGAATGGCGGCAAATAAGCTTGTTTTGCATCAATAAATCCACAAAATCTTGCTTTTTATTGTAACTATTACTAGATATGTTACTAGTTATGAATAGAATACGTCTTGGAAGATAAAAAGACAGAAAGTGGTGTAAATGAGCTATCACGTATTAGTCGTAGAAGATGATGTTGTAACTCGCAGTAAGCTTGCGGGCTATTTCCAAAATGAAGGTTACAAAGTTAGTGAAGCAGAAAGCGGTGCTGAAATGCGCGAAGTGCTTCAAGAAGGCGATGTAGATTTGATCATGCTGGATATTAACCTGCCGGGTGAAGATGGCCTTATGCTTACGCGTGAATTACGCAGCCAATCAGATATCGGCATCATATTAGTGACAGGACGCACGGATAGCATTGACAAAATCGTGGGCCTAGAAATGGGCGCAGACGATTATGTAACAAAGCCTTTTGAACTAAGGGAATTATTGGTTCGCGTTAAAAACTTGCTGTGGCGTATCTCAGCGGCTCGTAACGGTTCACAAAAAGCAGCAAATGATACGAATGAAGAACACATAGTGCGCTTCGGTGAGTGGACGTTTGATATTCAGCGTCGTGCTCTAAGTCGCAACGGTGAGCCAGTGAAACTAACGAAAGCAGAGTATGAGCTGTTAGTTGCCTTGTCTTCATACCCAAATCAGGTATTAAGCCGCGAACGTATTTTGAATATGATCAGCCACCGAGTGGATGCGCCAAACGACCGTACTATCGACGTTCTGATTCGACGTATGCGCGCTAAGATGGAGTTTGATCCAAAGAACCCACAAATCTTTGTGACCGTTCATGGTGAAGGCTACATGTTCGCAGGTGACTAGAGTCTGCTGACTTAAATCAACGCGTTAAAGAAAAAGGAGAGCAATGCTCTCCTTTTTTGTGCCTGTTGGTTTAGTTTTGAAGCCGGCTTAATGCGCTTCTTCGACTGGCGCCTGGCCAATATTGTCGCGTAGGTGCTGCCAGATAATACCTAGTGTTTCGTGCCAGTATCGTTCCGTTTGTTCTAGGTACTGTGCTTTTGGAGCATACCGATGCCAAGGTTGGTTGATATCGGCAACAGCCAAGAAGTTGGTTGGCGCTGGGATGGGCTTAATCCCTGCTGCACGAAACTCGTACATTGCGCGCTTCATATGGCTTGCTGAAGTCACTAGCACAATATCTTTCTGTTTTACGAATGCCGCTGCTTGCCTTGCTTCCTCCCAGGTATCTTTCGCATCTTCAAGCAAGATGATGTCAGATTTTGCCACACCAAGCGAAAGGGCTACGTTAGCCATCATACGGGCATGGCTGAGTTCTGACCCTCCAGCGTAGCCTGACAAAATGAGTTTTGCACCTGGATACATACGAAGAATACGTATACCTTCAGTGAGTCTCATTAAAGCAGCACGACTCAGTTGTGAGGTAGGTGGTATTTCGTCATCGACCACATGGCCAGCCCCTAAAACCATCACATAATCGACCGATTCTGACACGGGCAAGAACGCTTTGTATTCGCGTTCCAATGGCATGAGCAGCTTGGTCGAAATAGGTTGAAATGAGGCAAGGAAAATGCCAGCAAAAGTGAATAGAACAATGAAACAACCAGTTTTACGTTTGCTGGTAAAACTAATTAAAAATAGGCCAAATAGACCAATCAGCAGTAAGGCCGGTAAGGGCATGAGCAAGGCTGATATTACTTTTTTCAGCTCAAACATACTTAAATAGTCCGAAAAAACATCAATTGATTATAAAAATGAGGGAGACCCTCTTTATTCCTGCTTTTCTTGTGCCAGAATAGCGGCACAATCCGATATGATAACCCAGTAGACGTGACAGAAGACCGTAATTTCGACGATATCGCCCACAAATTTGCAAAAAATATTTACGGATCCGATAAAGGTGAGATCCGCCAAATCATTGTATGGGAAGATTTTCTACAGATTCTAAGTGAATTAGAGGCTGACCAGCAAGCCCTACAGGTACTTGATGCAGGTGGTGGCTTAGCACAAATGTCGCAAAAGCTTGCTAAGCTCGGACATCACGTTGCTTTATGTGATCTATCTTCGGAAATGCTGCAACTAGCAAAGCAGGATATTGAAAAAAACGATTTGCTTGAGCAGTATCGCCTGATTCATTCGCCTGTCCAATCCATTGGTGAACATATGGAAGCGCAGGTGGACCTTGTCATGTTCCACGCAGTGATGGAGTGGTTGGTAGACCCGAAAACCGCACTCGAAACCGTTTTGGAACAGGTCAAGCCGGGGGGCATCGCTTCGGTTATGTTCTATAACCACCACGGCTTAGTCTATAAAAATGTGGTTTGTGGCAACATTCCTCATGTTTTAGACGGCATGCCTCATCGGAAAAGATTTAAACTACAGCCACAGAAAGGTCTAAAACCTGAAGAGGTCTATCAATGGATAGAAGATTCTGGTTTTAGTATTTGTGGAAAATCTGGTATTCGTTCATTCAGTGATTACATAGGCAATATGGAATACATGGGCGATTACGAGTTTGAAGATGTGTTGGCGCTAGAAAAGCAACTTTGTCGACAAGAGCCATACCTCTCATTAGGCCGCTATATTCATGTGTGGGCTAAGAAGAACGATAAACAGGAATAACGATGAGTGAGATGACTCTCAATGCTGCAGAGCAACCAATCGATGAGTTGGTTGGCTGGGTAAAGCAGCACGATTTCTCGTTGAACCTGACCACTGAGCGACTGGCATTTTTGATTGCTATCGCTGTATTAAGTAATGAAAGGTTCGATGAAGAATTGGGTGAAGGTGAATTGCACGACGCATTTGCCATCGTCACTCGACTATTTGATGAGACGGGCGAAGCTTCGGCTTTCCGTGCAAACAATGCCATCAATGAGATGGTTAAGCAGCGTCTTATGAGCCGCTTTGTGAGTGAAATTACTGACGGAGCGAGCATTTATCGCTTATCGCCATTAGCGATAGGGATAACCGACTACTACGTGCGTCATCGTGAGTTCTCGAAACTGCGTCTTTCTATCCAGCTATCCATGGTAGCGGACGAAATGGCGAAAGCGATTGAAGCAGCACAAAAGGGTGGCACTCCAGGCCACTGGAAGAAAAACGTATACGGGATCTTGAAATATTCTGTAGGCGAAATCTTCGATCAAATTGACCTCAACCAACGTGTGATGGATGAGCAGCAACAATCTGTGAAACAACAGATTGCTGACTTGCTTAACAAAGACTGGCGTGAAGCAATCAACAACTGTGAAGCGCTTCTGTCAGAAACATCCAGCACGTTGCGTGAACTTCAAGATACGCTGCAAGCTGCCAGTGATGAACTGCAAACTCAGATCCTAGATATCCAAGAGATTGTCTATGGTGACCCTGAGCTTGAGTTTATTGAAGAAGCCTTGTTTGGTCTGCAGATGAAGCTGGACCGAATCACAAGCTGGGGTCAGCAAGCGATCGACCTTTGGATTGGTTACGACCGACACGTGCACAAGTTTATCCGTACCGCTATCGATATGGATAAGAACAGAGCATTTAGCTCGCGTCTGCGTCAGTCCGTTAAAGACTACTTTGATTCGCCTTGGTATCTGACTTATGCAGATGCAGAAAGGCTTTCTGACCTTCGTGACGAAGCCCTAGTACTGCGTGATGACGAGGTAACAGGTCAAGTTCCGATGGAAGTGGAATACGAAGAGTTTCAACAAGTCAACGATGAGTTGGCAGAGCGTATTGGTGACATGCTGAAAGCGCATAAAGACCAAGGCGTGCCAATTGACTTGAGCGTGGTACTGCGAGATTACCTTGCACAACACCCTCACACTCATCACTTTGATTTAGCTCGCATTGTCGTTGATCAGGCGGTACGTATGGGATATTCCGAATCCGACTACCAAGCTGTTCAGCCAGACTGGAAAGCAATCAACGAATTTGGGGCAAAGGTACAAGCGAATGTCATCGACCGATACTAATGAATACATGTCAGAGAATCTGGCAAAAGCAATTTCTAACCCTCTGTTCCCAGCGCTAGATAGCATGCTTCGAGCTGGGCGTCATATCTCAAGTGAAGACCTGGACAACCATGCGTTGTTGTCAGACTTCGAACTTGAGCTTTCTTCTTTTTACCAGCGCTACAACACCGAATTGGTGAAAGCGCCAGAAGGCTTCTTCTACCTGCGTCCACGTTCAACGTCTCTGATTGGCCGTAGTGTACTTTCTGAGCTGGACATGCTGGTGGGTAAGGTACTGTGTTTCCTTTACCTAAGCCCAGAACGTCTTGCGCACGAAGGCATCTTCACTAACCAAGAGCTTTACGACGAACTGCTTGCTCTAGCAGATGAAAACAAGCTGATGAAGCTAGTGACGAACCGTGCTACCGGTTCTGACCTTGATAAAGAAAAGCTGTTTGAAAAAGTACGTACGTCACTTCGTCGTCTACGTCGACTAGGTATGATCATCAACATCGGTGAAACAGGCAAATTCAGCATCAGTGAAGCGGTATTCCGCTTTGGTGCCGATGTACGTGTTGGCGATGATATGCGTGAAGCGCAGCTACGTCTGATCCGTGATGGTGAGGCGGTAGTGCACACTAAAGAGCCAAGCCAAGGCAGCCTATTGTCTGAAGAAGATCAAGACGACCAAGCCCAAGAAGAAACGACAGAAGAGGGTGAAGCATGAGCATGATTGAACGCGGTAAATACCAATCGCTGACCATGGTCAACTGGAACGGCTTCTTTGCCCGTACGTTTGACATCGATGGTCTGGTCACCACGCTATCAGGTGGTAACGGTGCAGGTAAATCAACCACAATGGCGGCGTTCATCACCGCATTGATTCCTGACCAAACGCTACTGCACTTCCGTAACACGACAGAAGCAGGCAGCAGCCAATCGTCTCGCGATAAAGGTTTGTACGGTAAGCTACAACCAGGCGCATGTTATGCTGCGCTTGACGTAGTGAACTCACGTAACCAACGCCTATTGTTCGCAGTAAAACTGCAGCAAGTTGCGGGTCGTGATAAGAAAGTAGACATCAAACCGTTTGTTATCCAAGGTCTTCCAAGCCATGTGAAACCAACGGATATCTTGATTGAAAGCGTATCAGCGACTCAAGCTCGTGTACGTCAAATCAACGAAGTAAAAGAATCGATCGCAGAATTTGAAGGTGTTCAATTCAAAGCGTTCTCTTCTATCGTGGATTACCACTCACAGATGTTCGAATTCGGTGTGATTCCGAAAAAACTGCGTAACTCTGGTGACCGTTCTAAATTCTACCGCCTGATCGAAGCATCGCTTTACGGTGGTATCTCAAGTGCGATTACGCGCTCGCTACGTGACTACCTTCTGCCACAAAACGGCGGCGTGAAGAAAGCGTTCCAAGATATGGAATCAGCACTGCGTGAAAACCGCATGACGCTAGAAGCGATCAAAACCACGCAAGCAGACCGTGACTTGTTCAAACACTTGATCACAGAGTCGACTAACTACGTGGCGGCGGACTACATGCGTCACGCGAACGATCGTCGTAACAAGCTGGATAAAACGCTGTCATTGCGTTCAGAGCTGTTCGGTTCTCGTGAAATTCTCGTTGAGCAAAACAACCTGCTTAATCGTGTTCAAGAAGAGCTAGAACTGCTGATCGAGTCGGAATCTGCGCTAGAGCAAGATTACCAAGCGGCTTCGGATCACTTGCAACTGGTGCAAAACGCGCTGCGTCAGCAAGAGAAGATCGAACGCTACCAAGAAGATCTTGAAGAGCTGAGTGAGCGTCTTGAAGAACAGATGATGGTAGTGGAAGAAGCGCAAGAACGCGTGATGATGGTGGAAGAGCAAGCGACCGTTGCGGAAGAAGAGGTGGACAGCCTTAAGACGCAGCTGGCGGACTACCAACAAGCACTCGACGTTCAACAAACTCGTGCACTTCAATACCAACAAGCAGTTCAAGCGCTGGAGAAAGCGAAACAGCTACTTGGCGATGACAGCCTAACGGCAGAATCGGCACAAGCCCTTGTCTCTGAGCTTAAGAGCAAAGAATCAGAAAGCACTAACGCGTTGCTATCGGTTAAGCACAAACTGGACATGTCTTCTGCAGCAGCAGAGCAGTTCGAAACTGCGCTTAAACTGGTACAGAGCATCGTTGGTCAAGTTGAGCGTAAAGACGCGTCTGAGCATGCGAAAACCGCAATTGCGAAAGCGCGTGAATCTCAGCAAGTCGCGCAAAACGAACAACAATGGCGTGCACAGCACCGTGACCTTGAGCGCAGCCTTAACCAGCAACGTCAAGCACGTGAGCTCGTTAACGAATACCAAAAGCAGTTCCATGTTGAACTGACTGACGAAATCACGTTTGAACAAGAACGTGAGCGTCACGCGATGCAAATCGACTCGCTAGAAATGACGCAGGAAGACGTGCGTGAACAACGCAGTGAACAGCGTCGTCTAGAGCAAGATGCAGCAGCGGAAATCAACAAGCTAGAAGCCATTGCTCCAACTTGGATTGCGGCGAACGATGCGCTAGAAAAACTGCGTGAACAAAGTGGCGCTGAGCTAGAAGATAGCCAATCAGTCATGAGTCAAATGCAAGTGGTGCTTGAGCAAGAGAAGACCCTCTCTCTGGCGAAAGACAAACTGGCAGAGCGTCGCAGCCAACTCGACACTGAGATTGAGCGTCTTGCTTCTCCTGGTGGTTCGAACGACCCTCGCCTGAAGGGTTTGGCAGATACACTAGGCGGCGTGTTGCTGTCTGAGATCTACGATGACATCACGATTGATGACGCGCCTTACTTCAGTGCGATGTACGGCCCGGCTCGTCACGCTATCGTTGTTTCTGACCTATCTGGTATCGAAGAGAAACTGGTAGAGCTAGACGACTGTCCAGAAGACTTGTACATCATTGAAGGTGACATCGATGCCTTTGATGACAGCTCATTCGATGCAGAAGAGCTAGAAGGCGCGGTTTGCGTTCGTATGAACGATCGTCAAATGCGTTACTCTCGCTTGCCTGAAATCCCACTGTTTGGCCGTGCAGCACGTGAGCAACGTTTAGAGTTACTGCGTAACGAACGTGAAGAAGTGGTTGAGAAGCACGCGAAAGCAGCATTCGATTCGCAAAAAATGCAGCGTCTGTATCAAGCGTTTAATCAGTTTGTGGCAAGCCACATTCAAGTAGCATTCGAAGCTGACCCAGAGCAAGCGCTGGCAACCATTCGTGACAAGCGTAACCAAATTGCTCGCGTACTGGCTGATCTGGATGCAAAAGAGCAGCAGCAACGTTCTCAACTGCAAACCAGCAAGCAAGCGTTGTCTTCTCTAGACAAGCTAGCACCAAACATGGCGTTGATTGAAGATGAGTCGCTGCAAGCGCGCTTTGATGAGTTGGAAGAGAAAATCGCTCAACTTTCAGAAGCAAAAGCTTTCCTAACCAACCACGCGAAAGCAGTGGCGGAACTGGAAAAAGTCGCAGTTGCTCTAGATGCTGACCCAGAGCAATTTGATGCGCTGGAAGCAGAATACAAAGCGGCAGACGAACAGCTACAAGATCTTAAGAAGCAAATCTTTGCACTTTCAGATCTCGTTGAGCGTCGCCACTACTTCGCTTACTCAGATTCAGTAGATCTACTGAATAAGAGCAGCGAACTGAGCGAGCAGCTAAAAGCGAAATTGGTTCAAGCTGAACAAATGCGCACACGCTCTCGTGAAGAGTTGAAGCAATCACAAGGTCAAATGAACCAATACAACCAAGTATTGGCGTCATTGAAGAGTTCACACCAAGCGAAGCTGGAAACGGTTCAAGAGTTCAAACAAGAGCTGCAAGAGTTTGGCGTTAACGCGGATGAAGGTGCAGAAGAGCGTGCAATGCGTCGTCGTGATGAATTGCATGAGCGTCTACACACGTCTCGTAGCCGCAAGAGCGAATACGAGCGCACAATCACCTCTACTGAACTAGAGATGAAAGGCTTGGCGAAACGTCTGAAGAAAGTTCAGAAAGAATACGTTGAGCTGCGTACCTTTGTTGTTGCAGCGAAAGCCGGCTGGTGCTCGGTACTTCGTCTGGCGCGCGAGAACGATGTTGAGCGTCGTCTACACAAACGTGAACTGGCTTACATGTCAGCGGATGAACTGCGTTCAATGTCGGATAAATCATTGGGTGCGCTGCGTCTCGCGGTTGCGAACAATGACGACCTACGTGATGCGCTGCGTCTATCAGAAGACAACGCACGTCCAGAGCGTAAAGTTCTGTTCTACATTGCTGTGTACCAACACCTTCGTGAGCGTATTCGTCAGGATATCATCCGTACTGATGATCCAGTGGAAGCAATCGAGGAGATGGAAGTAGAGCTAGCGCGTCTAACGGAAGAGCTAACCCAACGTGAAAACCGTCTAGCGATCAGCTCTGAGTCAGTAGCGAGCATCATCAAGAAGACGATTCAGCGTGAGCAAAACCGTATTCGTATGCTGAACCAAGGTTTGTCGAACATCTCGTTCGGTCAGGTGAAGGGCGTACGTCTAAACGTGAAGATCCGCGAAAGTCACGAAGTGCTACTGAACGGTCTAGCGACACAGCAAGAGCAGCATAAAGATCTGTTTGAATCGACTCGCTTTACCTTCTCTGAAGCAATGGCGAAACTGTTCCAACGCGTGAACCCACATATCGATATGGGTCAACGTTCTCCTCAGGTTCTGGGTGAAGAGCTACTGGATTACCGTAACTACCTAGAGCTAAGTGTAGAAGTGAACCGTGGTACAGATGGTTGGCTACAGGCTGAGTCTGGCGCGCTATCAACAGGTGAAGCGATCGGTACCGGTCAGTCAATCCTACTGATGGTAGTGCAAAGCTGGGAAGAAGAGTCTCGTCGTCTGCGTAGCAAAGATATTGTGCCTTGTCGTTTGCTCTTCTTGGATGAAGCAGCCCGTCTGGATGCTAAGTCTATCGCGACATTGTTCGAATTGTGTGACCGTCTGGATATGCAGCTTCTTATCGCGGCACCAGAAAACATCAGCCCAGAGAAAGGTACGACCTACAAACTGGTGCGTAAGGTGTTTAAAGACCACGAGCATGTACACGTAGTTGGTCTGCGTGGTTTTGGTCAAACGGATAAGCCTAAGACCGAAGCGCAAGAGATGATTGAAGAGTTTGAATCGTAAACTCCGAATCTAATAAAACCAAACGCCCGCAATGATTGCGGGCGTTTTTGTATCTGGTATAAATTAAGCCGAGTCTGTAGGGCAACAGGCTCGGCTTATTTTATTGCATGGCAGCAAAGTGCTACTCGTCTGAATAATCTTTTCCTTTTTCGATCATTTCAGCGAGTTCATTAAGTGCTTGGAATGAGATTTCTGACAAACGTTGAAGCTGCTCATCAATATCATCGTCATTCTCAGGGATGGTATTATTATTATCTGCATTTGTCGTATGCATTGCCCAACCTCTCTGAGTTGAGTTAGGGGAGCTGTAATCATAGACAAATTTCGAGGATAAAAAGAAATGATTAATGACTAAAATGTTAGCTTGATCATTTAACAAAGTAAAAGTGTGCAAATAAGCTCATTTGCTTTGTAAGGGTTACTGAGAGAGTTAGTAAAAAAAAGAGCCAGCTCTCAGGCTGGCTCTTAGTTAGAATTGAGATTTAACCCCAAACTGCTCTGCGGCATAGGCCACTCGCTCTTTAGGTTTTGGGTACTCGGCAGGAGTACCTAGGTTTTCGATGTGTCTTAGACGAGGAAGCAG
>Ga0209272_10002086_pt1 | contig 11606 bp, 8 predicted proteins | sample tdDd002_FD_187125 | JGI IMG/M metagenome (GOLD analysis project Ga0209272, IMG submission 187125) | Marine sediment microbial communities from the Atlantic coast under amendment with organic carbon and nitrate - tdDd00.2 (SPAdes)... | ecosystem: Environmental > Aquatic > Marine > Coastal >... | reverse complement strand
TTGCAGAGCAAAAACGCGACGAAGCGAAAACTCAATGGGATGCTGCAAAATACACTGAAAGTGCCGCATTCCAGATGTATCAGATGGCGAAAGAAGGCGCTCGAAGTGAAACCAAAGTCGCCGCGGCAGAAAAAGCACGCATGGCTGCAGGTGCGGTTGCGGAAGTAGAAGCCTACGCAAAAGATACCGCGATTGAAAGCTGGTTTGATGGCGAAGTGTCTCAGGTGCTATTGCAAAGCGGCGAACTAGCCCCGCAAGGCTTCCCTGTGGTGACTGTCATCGATACCAAAGATTCATGGGCAGTACTAAACGTTCGCGAAGATTGGTTAAAACACTTTGATAAAGGCACTACCTTTGAGGCCTACCTTCCTGCTCTAGATAAAAACGTAGAGTTTAAGGTCACGCATGTCGCTGTGATGGGCGATTTTGCGACATGGCGCTCGACAGATGCGTCACAAGGGTTTGATCTTCGTACCTTTGAAGTTGAAGCGCGCCCTACCCAACCAGATGTTGATCTGCGTATGGGAATGAGCCTTGTTGTGAACCTCGACTGAGCCACGTATGAGCACTGAACCTGTTTCTCAAGTTTCGATAGTTAGACGCGATAAATGGCTACTATCAAGCCTGACCTGGATTCCAATCATGCTTGCTGTGATGATTTGGGCTGTATTCTCGCAGGGTATTGCCCGAGATCTCCCTGTTGGTGTGGTCAACTTCGCCCCTGGTCAAATGTCACAAAAGCTGATTCGCTACTATGACGCAACTTCAGCTATGCAGGTCACCGAAAACTACAGCAGTGTCGCCGAAGCTAAAACCGCACTGGTTCGTGGCGAGATATACGCTTATGCCGTTATTCCGAACAAATTTGAAACAGATATCTATAAGCAACTCGCGCCTCAAGTCAGTGTGTTTTACAACAGCCAAATGATTCTGGTCGGCAAACTGCTTAATTCTGCGTTTCTTCAAGCTCAAGGTACATTTAACGCCCAGATAAGCACTGGCATTGATTTAGCGAAAGGTGACACGACGCTACTCTCTGCCATGGGGAAAGCTGTGCCTGTCAGAACGCAAATAACGCCATTATTTAATAAAAACTCCAACTACGCGCAGTTTTTGGTTTCAGCCATCATTCCTGCGCTATGGCAAATTGCCGTGGTGGTTTCGACCATCCTAATTCTAGCCGCTAACTTAAGAGGTAGAGGTCTTAATGCTTGGTTGGCAAAACGCCCTATCCGTGCATTGTGCTCTACTCTATTTCCCTACACGTTCATCTTTGCCTTACATGGATTTGCGTATCTTTGTTGGTTCTACCTAGGGTTTGAATGGCCGATGAATGGTAGCTTTGCCGTGCTCGTGTTAGCTCAGTGGATCACCTTAATCGCTTGTATGATCATGGGGTGCTTATTCTTTTTCTTAACGTTAGATCCGGCGAGAGCAATGAGCTTTGCAGGTGCATTCACCGCACCAAGCTTTGCGTTCATGGGGATTACCTTCCCAGTCAGTGACATGAGTGGTCTCGCGCAATTTTGGCGTAGTCTGCTGCCGATTAGCCATTACATTGAAGTTCAGGTAAGCCAAGTCAGTTATGGGCAAGAATGGTTGAAATCTTTAGAGCATTTATTACCGATGTTCGGTTATTTTCTCCCTGCACTGTTAAGTCTATTGCTGATAAGAAAGCACCTTCGCCATCAACAAGAATTAGATACGCTTTCGTCTCAACCAAACACGACTAAGGAATCAGCATGAGCTTTTTAGCATTATTGAAAGCGGAACTGAAAGCACTGCTGACTAACCCTGTCGTGATACTTACTGTGTTTGGCGGCGTGGTGTTTTACTCATTTCTTTATCCACTGCCATACAGTCATCAAACACCGCGTGAGCAAAAAATCAGTGTCGTAAACTTAGACATGAGCCAAACCAGCTTTAAATTGGAGCGTATGGTAGATGCAACGCCGCAAGTCTATGTCGTGCGCCGTGACTACTCTTTAGAAGCTGCACATCAAGCCTTCTTACAAGGTGAAGTGAGTGGCATTCTGGTGATCCCTGAACATTTTTACAAAGATCTCTTACTCGGCAAAAGCCCGACACTCTCCTACGCTGGGGATGCCTCGTACTTTCTGGTTTACGGCACTATTGTGGAAGGTCTAGCTCAAGCTGGTGGCACCCTAGCAGCAGAAACCAAAGTCGCTAAGTTGGTCCTTGATGGAGAGCCGTTATCTCAAGCACAAAATCAATACGCCGCAACAAAACTTAATTTAAAACCAACCTTCAACCCTCGCATGGGTTATGTTGACTATGTTGTACCTGCTGTCTTTATCCTTATTTTGCAACAAACCATGGCGATGGCGTCTGGCTTGATGGTCGGTACACAAAAACATGGGCGAGGATATTGGAGTCGCGTCTCCACCAGTAAGTTGATGTTAGCGCGCGTGGGTGTTCTTACTGTCATCTATTACCTATTGAGCATGTATTACTTTGGTGCCAGTTTCTCCATGCATGGTGTTAACCAATTGGCCAGCATGGGTAACCTTCTATCGCTATTACTGCCTTTCCTTGTTTCATCTTGCGCAATAGGACTTTGGGTCGGAGCCGTTACCCCAAGACGCGAGTTAGTCACATTAGTGATACTCATCAGCTCAATGCCTTTGGTATTCGGTGCCGGCTTTATTTGGCCCGTTGAAGCTATCCCAAGCGCTATGGTTTGGCTATCTCAACTGTTTCCTAGCACCCCTGCTATCAAAGGCTTCTTGACGATCAACCAAATGGGCGGCGATTGGAGTGATATCAGTTTGCCATACAGCCAACTATGGCTCCAAAGCCTCGCTTGGATCCTGTTAGCTTGGTGGGCTCTAAAACGCCAGGGCAGATTGAACAATCATCATTGATGATACATCCCCTACTTTATTGGCTAAAAATTGGGAGTTTTTGCCAAAAACTAGTCAAAGAATATCAATGAGATAACAATAGTTTTATCATTATAAGCTACGCTTAGTACAACGAATAACTATGAATTAGGACTGTATGAAGGTATCTACCAGCAAAGAACTCACGTTCGCTACCAAATCGCTGTTAGCTTATTTACTAATCCCACTTTTGATAGTCACACCTGTCTCTCTATATCTTGCTAAAAAGGGAATAGAAAATACGCTTAAAACGGCAGGTGCAAACTATGTTGATCGCATAGAAGATGTCATTACTGAAATTCAGATTGATACCTCTCTAGCCATGAATCAACTCAGCAGTTGTGAAGCTATTGGTGAGAAATTACTCTTTGCAAGTAACCTCCGAGAGCTGATTGTAGTGCGCGACAACATCGCCGTGTGTTCATCTAAGCGCGGTAAATTGAATGCAGATATCACCCCGATCCTAAACGGACAACCTATTACTAATGGTGTGTTCCTTTACGATCTTGAAGACGATCCTGAGAAGCGTACTATCGTTGTCGCAAACTCCATTCAAGATGGCGGAAAGAACGGCGTCTTTGCCGTTATCGATAAGAGCTATTTAGTTGACAGAATTCTTCATATTGAAGATGACAAAATCAATCATATTACTGCGAAATTCAATGGGAAGATTTACCCAAGCACTCGTAGCTTCGACTCAAACTACGTATATAAAATACTAACATCTAGACAATACGGCTTTTCATTGCTCATCGAAGTAAGCCCAGCTTATGTTAATCGAAGCATTCTTTTTGCTTTGTCGACTAGCTTTCCTTTATCTCTACTGATCTCTGGTATTCTCTTTCTCGTGATGCGCAAGCTCAAACAACGAGAAGATCTTGGTGCAGATTTGAAAAATGGCCTCAATCGTAAAGAGTTCTTTCTTGCTTACCAACCTATAGTACACAGCCAAACTCATAAACTTCTGGGGATGGAAGCTTTGATCCGCTGGCAGCACCCTTCATTAGGTCTCGTCAGGCCAGATATTTTTATCTCACTTGCCGAGAGACAGCAGCTTATCAATGACATTACGGATTACGTGCTCGAGTTTGCTTATAGTGAGATCAGTCAATCTAAAAACACATTTAGTACATCGCTTGGTATTAATGTGCCGCCGTCTTACCTGCACGAACAAAAACACCTACAAACACTGGTCAACTATGCTGATAAATTAAAGCTGCTCGGAGTAACGTTAACTGTCGAAATTACCGAGCGCCAAATACTTGATGAGCTAGGTCGTAAGGCGCTCGCTTTTCTACGTCAACATGGCATCAAAATTTCTATCGATGATTTTGGCACAGGACACACGGCACTTTCGGTTATCCAACAAACCGAATTTGACTACCTGAAAATTGATAAATGCTTTGTTGATACCATCGGTGTGGAAACAGTCAACTCCGCAGTGCTTAATACCATTATTGAACTGGGTCATCGACTAGACGTTCAAATGGTTGCAGAAGGTGTTGAGGAGCTACATCAAGCTCAGTATCTCGCTCAGATGGGTGTACATAAACTTCAAGGTTACTACTTTGCTAAACCATGTAGCCTCAAAGAAATTGAGAATTCTTGGTTATAGAGCAGATTTATAAATCATGTTAATGTCATGATTATTATGGTTTCACACTCAAATATATGGTCAAACTATGCACGATGTAACCACCACGGCTGTCACCGTTTTTATGGGCTTCTTTGCTATGATGAACCCAGTCGCTAACACCGCAGTTTTTGTAGGAATGACAGGTGATCAAACGCCGCAGCAGAGAAAAGCCACTGCCACCAAAGCATTGATTACCGCTTTCTTTATTGTTGCAGCATTTTGTTTATTGGGTAAAGGGATCTTCGAAGTCTTTGGAATTACGTTACCAGCCTTGAGGCTTTCTGGCGGCATCTTAGTCTTTCTGGTTGGCTATCATATGCTACAAGGGAGCTCTTCTAAACTTCATTCTCAACCCGAAGAACAAGAAGAACCCAAAGATGTAGCTATCTCTCCACTAGCGCTGCCAATACTTGCCGGCCCAGGCACAATAGCAACCGCAATGAACTATTCTGCTTCTGGTGACATGCTCAATATTTTTGTGACAATTGGGGCATTTGCTTCTTTATGTATCATTACTTTCATCTGCTTTTTATTTGGCCCTAAACTCGTTGATAAACTAGGTGAAAGCGGTATTAGTATTGTCACCCGATTAATGGGGTTAATTTTAACCGTCATCGGCATGCAGATGTTTATTCAAGGTGTGCATGATGCATACATGCTCTTCCAACCAGCATAGGCTATAGAGTACGTCAGTCACACATTTATGCCATTAAACAAAAAACGCCTCCACACTGGAGGCGTTTTCATTGAATAGTTAGCTAGACTCTAAACTGATTGACTAGCTGTTTCAGTGACTCGGCTTTATCTGCTAATACGCGCGCAGAAGCAGCCGCATTATTTGCTTGATCAGTCGCACTCAAAGACGCTTCGGAGACACTCTCAACATTCTTCGCGACCTCGCTACTCGCTAATGATTGCTGCTCTGCTGCCGCAGCAATACTGTCAATCATCCCTGCAACTTCTTGTGCTCCACTAACGATCTCTCCGAGGCTATTCCCCGCTTCTTTGGCTAACCCTAACCCTTCGTGAACATGATTCGTCCCTACTTCCATGCGATCGACAGCATGCTGAGTCTCACTTTGAATCGCTTCAATGGATTGGCCTATTTCCTGTGTTGCCGTTGTAGTTCGATCAGCTAGTGCTCTTACTTCATCCGCCACTACAGCGAAGCCTCGACCAGCTTCCCCCGCACGCGCAGCTTCAATCGCTGCATTAAGCGCTAACAGGTTAGTCTGTTCTGCAATATCGTTTATCACGTTAATGATTTCACCAATTTCTGCACCACGTTTACCAAGCTCTGCAACACTACTTGAAGAAGCCGCCACCGCTTCGTTGATTGAGTTCATACCCGTTATCGTGCTATTTACTATCTCTCCACCTTCGTTTGCTGTCACTCCAGCACTTTGGGCACTGGCTGTGGCATCAGCCGATTTAGTCGCAACTTCTTGAATACTGACAGCCATCTCTTCGATAGAAGCCGAGATTTGCGCGACTTTGTCTGATTGCAATTGCAGCTCTTGAGTCATGCCGCTATTGGCTTGGCTAATTGAATTCGATCCTTCAACAACTTCATCGGTAGTCGATAAGACTTGAGACATCGCATAGTTGGTTTTTTCTACGGCCTGATTAAAACTAGCCGCCATTAAACCAAGTTCATCTTTCGAATCTACTTTTACTGACGCCGTCAGATCACCTTTGGCTAAAAGCTCCAAGCCTCTTGCGACCTCTCTAACGGGTTCATCAATCGCTTTCAACACAACTAATGAAATGATTGAACCAAGAATGATGGCAGTAATTGAAACAATAATCAGAGTATTTTCTGTCGACTCCGCGGCTCCAGTTGCCGCAGCTTGACGTTTCGCCATCAAGTTGTCTTCCATCGCAATAAAATCGGCAATTTGCCCACGAAACTTATCGAAGTAGACTTTTCCTCGTTCTTCACCGACTAACCTGGCAATATCATTCATCGACTTCGCATCGCCAATGTCTGTTCGAAGTTGAATCATCGGTTCTACAACATCTGTCTGCCATTCATTGATGGTCGTCTTCATTTCTCCAAGCAACTTCACTTGAGCAGGATTATCGCTGACTGTTTTTTGTAAATCGGTTACTTGAGACTCGAATGATTGGCTACCTTGTCTGTATGGACCTAAGAACTCACTACGACCGGCGAGTAAAAAACCTCGCATACCCGTTTCCATATCAACTGCTGCCGCAAGTACTTGTTGTGCGGCTTCAATCACTTTATGAGTATGATTTACCCAGCCTGTAGCTTCATCCATAGCGTTAAGCGTCGATGAAAACGTATTGTAATCTTGAAGGGACATATACCCTTGGCTATTAATTCGATTGAGATCCTTAATGCTGCCTTCGAACGTTTTAGTATTCTGCTCTTGTCTATCTACAAGCAACTTAGCTTCACGCTCAATAAACAGATTGATTTGCCCCCGAAACTTGTCAAAGTAAACTTTACCGCGAGCTTCAGCCACTAAATCAGAGATATCATCCATCGTTTTTGCATTGCCAATTTCACGGCGAAGTTGAATGGCAGGCTCAGTCACATTGTTGAGCCACCCACTGATGGTATTTTCTATATCACCTAAACGTTTGACTTGGACAGGGTTATCACTAACTGTCTGTTTTAACTTGCTGACTAAGCGTGTAAATTCCTGCTGACCGCTTTTGTAAGGAGCCAAAAAACCCTCTTTACCCGCCAACAAATAGCCACGCATACCGGTTTCCATATCAACAGCCGCAGCTTCGATTTTCATCGCCTGCTCTATCACCTTATGGGTATGATCTACCATCGCACTCGTTTCAACTTGAGAACGTGAACTGTTAATCGCAATAATAGTTAAGATAACGAGTAGAATTAGCGGTACAGCTGCTCCAAGTGCAACTTTAAAACGTAGGGAAACATTTTTAAAAGGCATGAATCTATCCTTAATCCTTCTTCGGGATATTACATTTGCGTTCACTAATGTAAGGTATAGACTCATTCAGAAGACAAATCTAGAAATCAAACTAAAGTCTTAGTTTGTAGCTAAGGATACAGAAAATTTAAACTCTCTATGCGTTAAAATCTTTTATTGAGTGATTACTCGCGTTCGAACCTAGCTTCTATTTCCTCAGCTGATTGAGGTTTGTAAAAATAGTAACCTTGAATTTCTTCAATACCCCATTTAGCCAATTTCCGTACTTGTGACGCTCTTTCTACCCCTTCTGCTACCGTGGTTAATCCTAACTCAAGGGCCATATTCGCGATATTTCTCACCAAGCTTTTCGCTCTATCATTGGTTTCAAGTTGATCAATATAAGACTTATCTAGCTTCACGATATCTAATGGAAAGCTACATAAGGTGCTGAAAGATGAATAGCCAGTACCAAAATCATCCAAGGCGAAGAGTACGCCAAGCTGTTTGATCTCATCCATTCGGTTACTAATCTCTTGTTCTACCCCAAGTAACATACTTTCGGTGACTTCAATGACAAGTTGACCCGGCTGAATATGATATTGAATTACCAGTTGTTTTAGATAATCGATTAAACCTGAATGATAAAAGTGCGGTGCACTCAAGTTAACATGAATAGAAAATGGTGAGTGACCACGCTCTTTCTGCATACGATTAAGTCGCTCTATAAACTGACACGCTTGCTTTAAGATGCTTTCACCAAGTTCGACGATGAGGTCATTGTGCTCTGCCAAAGGTATAAAGACGACTGGTGATATCTGGCCAAACTTAGGATGATTCCAACGAGCTAAAGCTTCAAAGCCATTAGTATTGCCTGTTTGAGTATCCACAATAGCTTGGTAATGAGCACAGATATCACCATTTTGAATAGCGGCCGCTAGATCATTGTTAATCGCATAAGACGTTTGCGCTTGGTCAAACTGCTCTTGATCAATTCGAACTATCCCTATCGGCAGTTTGTTCACTTTGTTCTTCTCAATTGTAAAAATTGCCGAGTTAATTAATGCGTCTAAAGCTTCGTGGCTTATATCAGGATCAATCAGACCAATCGCACAGTTCAGGTCAAGTTCAATGCCTTCAATTTTCTGTTTCTCTTTCAGCTCTTCCATCAACCGAGTCGCCCCTAAAACAGCCTCTTCGCATTCGGATTTACTCGGAATCAATACAATAAATTCATGTTCACTGATACGTCCGACTAAATAACTCGCGAGATTGACACCAAACCGCGAAGCAATAAAGACCATTGCCTCGTCAAACACTTGATGCCCGTATCGTTCAGACACCTGTTTTAAGTTTGGAATTGTAACGTAGAGAAATGAAAATCGGTTAGGAGCCGAATAAACGAGATGGCGAGCTTTTTCCATTATCGCCTTACGATTCCAAAGACCTGAAAGATGGTCTCGCTCGACTAGGTCTTCGATTAATTTTGCTTGTTGTTTGCTTTCTCTTACATCGCGAATAGACAACATCAATGCATCCTCACCTTGATATTGAATCGTACTGACTTCCAGGTCGCAGTCGATACTGTCTCCATTTCTAGGAAGCATTTGAGCTTCAAATTGAGTTTTACCTTGTTGATATTGGCGATGCATTTCATCTATTTGGCATTCTGGCTGAGCATTATCTGGGCACAAATAATCTAAAGGTTGATTAATAACCTCATCCCGCTGATACCCTAGTAACTCAAGCGCCGTCTGGTTAATATCAACAATCTCTCTTCCTCTGACCAATAGCATTGAGATAGTGCGGCTGTGATATAACGCATCAAATTTTTGCTGCGCATCTTGTAACTGTTCTTGGGTCGCTGAGTTGTTATTCGCTAATGCTTGAACCAACTTCATCAATCGATCAAGTTCATCCTTATTGGGTTGATTTAACCCATCCAATTGATATGCGGCAAAGAGCTCATCTATATCTTTCTCTAAATCAGAAAAACGAATCGCGACTCGACGCCTAAATAACAAAAACGTAGTGAATGAGATAAACGTGGCAACAACAGCAACAGCGATGAATAGGTAGCTGAATATTACGCTTCCTTTGATGAAATGATTACGATTGATTGTGGTCGAGAGCTTGGCGATAAGTAAGCCGGAAATATCGTATAAAGAAATTCCTTGTGTAATGGTATGTTCTGTTTTCTCATACGGTTGCGTCAGTTCAGAGGCTGGAACAACGTATTTAGGATCAACGAGTTCTATCTTGTTGTCCGCAATAAGAACCGACTCAAAATTGCCAGGGAATCGAGAGGTAAGATTTTCTCCCCAAATAAGCCAACCAGAGGAAGCCGAAGTGCCCTCACTGTCTCTTACTGGTGTAACGCTAATATTCCAAACACTTTCTCCTGAGACAATGAGACCGCTGAAACTTTCTCGATAGCTATCGAGCAAGCCTTGCATAGACCTTATATGCTCTTGAATCCCTGGGTGTTCAAACAAATCGCCCCCACCGAATGCCGCATTCTCTTCTCTTACAATGGAGACAATATTTTCTCCTTGTAGAGTGCTAAAAATCATTGAATCTAAACCCAATGAATCCAGAACATCGATTGATAAGTTTCGTTCGCGATATTCGTCTGCGTTTTTTTCTATTAGCAGCTCATGGGTTTCATCCCAATATGCCCAATCATAAGAACGCGACTCCAGCTCTTCAACGACCATATTAATGAGACTGTTCGCTTGAGCGCTTGCTCTTTCAGACTCCATACGCTCGAGACTATCAAGACTGACTAAGAAGAAATAACGGGTAATGAAAAGGCAACTCAAAGTCACCCCAAGCAGACCAAAAATAAAATAAAGGGCGGTTTTGGTCTGCAAGTTTAGATTGAGCAAGCGGATTCGGTTCATATAAACTTATTTATAATTTTAATTCTATAAACGGAGTTTATATAAAGTACTCAGCATCTGATTTGATATGGCTCTAAGTTATTGTATTTGGTACGACTGTAAACGTTGGTTTGTTGTTACTGTTTAGTCACTTTACTTCTAAAAACCGCGCCTTTTCCAAAACTCCCCTTCATCCCTTGAATAGACATCAAAAGTTTTATCTGCAACGACTCTACCTTTCATTGAAATGGTCATACGCCATTTGCCGATATTCGATTCAAAACCATTCACAGGGTCAAGAAGTTGGATTGTATCGCCTAGGTAAAAGTCCCAATCATTACTGCCTACATGAAGATCACCAGTGAAGGGCTCAAGCACCTGACCCTTTTTCCCCAATACGCCAGGATGATCAATGCAAAACTCCACAAGCTCACCTTTGGCTTTTTTTACATTAATGATAAAGCCGAACTCGATATCTTCATCAGCCGGAATTTTGGTTGTAAACTCTTGAATTTTAGGTAACTGTTTGGCTTTCGAGTCCCACTCGCTATAAATTCCATACGACGTCATTTCGACTATCGCTGAGCGTTTTGCCATTGCTGCCACCGTTTTTTCATTGTTGCTATTGTTTTTGGGTCAACCCCGTGAATATTGCCGTATTGGTTAGTACACTCAATCACTTCGAAAGTCGCCCCATATTGACGGGCCAACTTCTGGTAAGGTGCAATCTCCCAGCGCCGGACGAAAGTATTAGATACCACGACACTTTGCTTTGCCGCCAGTGATCTTTCTGTCATAGCTTTACACCATTGATGCGCGTCACCAATTTTTTCAACTTGATAGAGGTACGTACCATCAGACTGGATGAAGTACATATCTGCCTCGTAATGATTGCAGTTATATGTCTTCGCCAACGTACTTTTCCCCGAACCTGGCAAGCCACGAATCACGGTTAGTTTGATACTCATACTGATATTCTGTAAGTATTGATAAGTTGGATATTAATACGAAATCGCTCAAAATTGCTATCGACATCTCATTCGCATTAGGTTAAGTTTAGATGTATAGACGTCCAAACATCGCTTAGGGAGTAAGCTGTGCCAATTAAGATCCCCGATCAATTACCTGCATCTGACGTATTACGTGAGGAAAATATCTTCATTATGCCGGAGTCTCGCGCTTCGACTCAGGAGATCCGTCCGCTTAAGGTGCTGATCCTCAATCTTATGCCGAAAAAAATTGAGACGGAAACTCAATTCTTGCGTCTACTGTC
>Ga0209272_10002084_pt1 | contig 11612 bp, 10 predicted proteins | sample tdDd002_FD_187125 | JGI IMG/M metagenome (GOLD analysis project Ga0209272, IMG submission 187125) | Marine sediment microbial communities from the Atlantic coast under amendment with organic carbon and nitrate - tdDd00.2 (SPAdes)... | ecosystem: Environmental > Aquatic > Marine > Coastal >... | reverse complement strand
AGAGTCGAATCTACATTGATTCCTATTATAATCCAGTAAGAAGGCATGGGACTCTAGGTGGACTAAGCCCCATGGATTTTGAGCTAATTAACTAAACCCCAGTGTCTACTTTTTAGGGGCCACATCAATCTCGAATCTCGAATCTCGAATCTCGAATCTCGAATCTCGAATCTCGATCAATTACCTATTGCTTAACCAATATACATCTCATATAATCCGCGCTTCGCGTAGCGGCTGAATCAGAGATTGGCTGCTACAAATTTAAACTTACTCTTATTAGGAGAGAATTATGTCTCTGAATGCAGAAACTAAAGCAGCAATCGTTGCTGAATACGCTCAAACTGAAGGCGATACAGGTTCACCAGAAGTTCAAGTAGCTCTACTTACAGCTTCTATCAACCACCTACAAGGTCACTTCAAAGCGCACAAAGGCGATCACCACAGCCGTCGTGGTCTTCTACGTATGGTTTCTCGCCGTCGTAAGCTTCTTGACTACCTGAAAGGCAAAAACCTTTCTCGTTACCAAGATCTAATCAAGCGTCTAGGCCTACGTCGCTAATCAGCGGCTGCATAGAACAGTTTGTCGAAAAAGGGGCTTTTAGCCCCTTTTTTGTTGCCTGAAACTTAATTTAATTGCTATAGCTTAGCCAAATCCTTTTTAAGCCGTTATACTACGCACGGTAAAATTCCGCTATCGGAGTTTTGTATCCAAAAAAGCTCATTGCATTACAGTCACAACGTCGACCAAAAGGTCGCGACTATTAAAAGTGAATTCACTCATAGAGAGTATTAAGCAGTTCATTTTCACTAGTCGCGATTCGTAATGCCTTGAGTATCAATCAATATTCGCTGAGTTTCTTTACGTGTAAGGAAACTCAGACACAAGGAATAACAATGTTCGAAAAACCAGTTGTTAAAACGTTCCAGTACGGTAACCACACAGTTACTCTAGAAACTGGCGTTATCGCACGTCAAGCTACGGCTGCAGTTATGGTTACTATGGACGATACAGCAGTATTCGTATCTGTAGTAGGTAAAAAAGAAGCAGTAGAAGGTCAAGACTTCTTCCCACTAACAGTGAACTACCAAGAGCGTACTTACGCCGCAGGTAAAATCCCTGGTGGCTTCTTCAAGCGTGAAGGTCGTCCATCTGAAGGTGAAACGTTGACTGCTCGTCTAATCGACCGTCCAATTCGCCCACTATTCCCAGATGCATTCAAAAACGAAGTTCAGGTTATCGCGACAGTAATGTCTGTAAACCCTGACGTTCAACCAGACATGGTTACAATGATCGGTACTTCTGCTGCTCTTGCTATCTCTGGTATTCCGTTCAACGGTCCTATCGGTGCAGCACGTGTTGGTCACATTGACGGTCAACTAGTACTGAACCCAAGTAACACTGAGCTAGAAACATCTAAGCTTGACCTAGTTGTTGCAGGTACTGAAGGCGCTGTTCTTATGGTTGAGTCAGAAGCTGACAACCTAACAGAAGAAGAGATGCTTTCTGCAGTTGTATTTGGTCACGACCAACAGCAAGTTGTTATCAACGCAATCAACGAATTCGCAGCTGAAGTAGCAACTCCAGCTTGGGATTGGGTTGCTCCTGCTGAGAACACAGCGCTTGTAACTAAGATTGCTGAACTAGCAGAAACTAAGCTTGTTGAAGCTTACCAAATCACTGAGAAGATGGCTCGTTACGACCGTATTCACGCGATTGCTGCTGAAGTAAACGAAGTTCTTCTTGCTGAAGATCCAGAAGCAAACACGAAAGAAATCCACACTATCTTCCACGATCTAGAGAAGACTGTTGTACGTCGTAGCATCATCGCGGGTAACCCACGTATCGACGGTCGTGAAAAAGACATGGTTCGTGCGCTTGACGTACGTACTGGCGTTCTTCCACGTACTCACGGTTCTTCACTATTCACTCGTGGTGAAACTCAGGCAATCGTAACTGCGACTCTAGGTACGCAGCGCGACGCTCAAATCATCGACGAGCTAACAGGTGAGCGTAAAGATCACTTCCTACTACACTACAACTTCCCTCCATACTGTGTAGGCGAAACTGGTTTTGTAGGTTCTCCTAAGCGTCGTGAAATCGGCCACGGTAAACTGGCTAAGCGTGGTATTGCTGCAGTAATGCCATCTGTAGATGAGTTCCCATACACAGTACGTGTAGTATCAGAAATCACAGAATCTAACGGTTCTTCTTCAATGGCTTCTGTATGTGGTACTTCTCTAGCACTTATGGATGCTGGTGTTCCAATTAAAGCTTCTGTTGCGGGTATCGCAATGGGTCTAGTTAAAGAAGGCGACGACTTCGTTGTTCTTTCTGACATCCTTGGTGACGAAGACCACCTAGGTGACATGGACTTTAAAGTAGCAGGTACTAATGACGGTATCACTGCACTTCAGATGGATATCAAGATCGAAGGTATCACTAAAGAGATCATGCAAATTGCTCTTAACCAAGCGCAAGGTGCACGTAAGCACATCCTATCTGTAATGGATGAAGCGATTTCTGGTGCTCGTGAAGATATCTCTGAGTTCGCTCCGCGTATTCACACAATGAAGATCAGCGCTGAGAAGATCAAAGACGTTATCGGTAAAGGTGGTGCAGTTATCCGTGCTCTAACTGAAGAGACTGGTACTACTATCGAAATCGAAGATGACGGTACAATCAAGATTGCAGCAACTGAAGGTACTGCAGCTAAAGAAGCTATCCGTCGTATCGAAGAGATCACTGCTGAAGTTGAAGTAGGTCGTATCTACACTGGTAAAGTTGCTCGTCTTGCTGACTTCGGTGCATTCGTAACGATTCTTCCAGGTAAAGATGGTCTGGTACACATTTCTCAAATCGCTGACAAGCGTGTAGAGAAAGTGTCTGACTACCTGGCTGAAGGTCAAGAAGTTCAAGTTAAAGTTCTTGAAATCGACCGTCAGGGCCGCGTTCGTCTAAGCATGAAAGAAGCGGTTGAAAAGACTGAAGAAGCTGCAGCTGAAGAGAAACCTGCTTCAGACGCATAATGCGAGCGGACCAGGCGAATTAGCCTAATACGCTAAAAGCATGTTATAAAGGGAGCATTAAGCTCCCTTTTTTAATGCGGATGACTCTGGGTGAAAACCCAGTAACAGGAGTACTGATCTGTGAAATGGTTTCAAACCGCTAGCCTTAGCCTTGCTCTGTTGATTACAGCGGGCTGTGCATCTACCTCAAGCAACGACGCTCAGTGGTTATATCCACCAATGGCGGTTCCTTTACAAGCAAGTGTTCAACAAGAAGTGCAGATTGCGCGTTTGTCGCAACTCCTGCAGAGACCAGATCTTTCTAATGACATTCGTGCCAAGATGCTTTTTGAGCGTGGTAATTACTACGACAGTGTTGGTCTGAGAGATCTTGCAAGACTCGATTACAACCAGTCGCTAGCGCTTAACCCTGCTCAGCCAGATCTGTTTAACCTACTTGGCGTTTACTTCACCCAGGTCGGTGAGTTTGATGCCGCTTATGATGCGTTCGACTCGACTCTTGAGCTAGCACCAGATAACTCATATGCCGCACGAAATCGTGCAATCGCACTTTACTATGGTGATCGTATCGACTTAGCTTTGGAAGATATGCAGAAGCACTATCTTGAAGATCCGAGCGACCCATTTAGAGCGCTATGGCGTTACATCATTAAGATGGAAAAAGAGCCACAGATTGCTCGCCAAGAGCTTATTGACAGCTACCAGGCTCGTGATGAGCAGTGGGGCTGGGTACTGGTTGCGATCACCCTGGGCGATGTCACTGAAGATCAGGCATTTAAAGCTATCTTAGCCGGTACGCGGGACAATACCGTATTGGCTCAGCGTTTAACGGAAGCCTACTTCTACCTTGGTAAGCGTTATCAAACGGAAGGTGACTACGCGAGCGCTATTTCACTTTATAAACTCGCAATCTCGTTTAACGTCTTTGAATATGTTGAGCATCGATACTCTTTCCTAGAACTCAACCGTATCTACAACCAGGTTAAGGCTGAGCATTTAGCTAAGAACAAAGAGAAAGCTATGCAGGCGAAAAATAGCCACTGATAGTCTGAAACTTGAAAAGCCGCTGTTCATCAGCGGCTTTTTTATTGCCTGATGAGAATATGAAGGCTAAAATAGTTAGCCTTGCTAACTAAATCTGTAAATGATGACACTAGAAAATAGCTTGATGGAGTTAGAGCGATTTTGCTCAAAAGCGTGGCGAGTCCATGCCAAAGAGGATTCGTTATCTAACCTTAGTTTTAATGAATATGATTACTTACGGGTAATTGAAGAGCATGAGCAGGGAATTCGTATTACGGATTTAGCTCAAGAGATGCAGGTGAGTAAGCCTTCAGCGTCGAATATGGTCGCAAGGTTAGAGAAGAAAGGTTTAGTCTCGCGTATCTCATGTGCCGAAGATGGACGTTCAAAACGGGTAATTCTGACTGAGCAGGTGATTAAGGACCTGTCGTTAGAGCAAGTGGTTTATCGTAGCATTGCCGAGTCAATGAATAACAAGCTGACTGAGGCGGAGAGCCGTCAACTGATTAGCTTGCTAGAAAAATCACTTAAGTAACCGAATATCACAAAAATTTTGTCTATTTAGTTAGCCTTGCTAACTAGTGGTGAGAAAAATGCAAACATCCATTTATAAACAATTTTGGAAATACACAATTCCAACCGTAGCTGCGATGCTGGTGAACGGCCTGTATCAGGTTGTTGACGGTATCTTTATTGGCCGTTATGTCGGTGCCGATGGACTGGCGGGCATTAATGTCGCGTGGCCGATGATCGGCTCTATTCTCGGTCTGGGGATGCTTGTTGGTGTCGGTACCGGAGCTCTGGTCTCTATTCAACAGGGTAAGCAAGACAACCAAGGCGCTAAGCAAATCCTGGCGACTGGTCTGTTGTTACTGATTGCTTTGGTACCAGTGGTATCGGCACTGCTGTTCCTTTTTGCTGACGATTTTCTGCGTTGGCAAGGAGCCGAAGGGCGAGTGTTTGAGCTCGGTCTACAGTATTTGCACATTTTGATTGGAGCCAGTGTCTTCACCTTAGGCTCGATTGCGATGCCATTTTTACTGCGTAACGATGAAAGCCCAAACATCGCGACATTTTTGATGGTTGTGGGTGCAGTGGTCAATATCGTGCTGGATTACCTGTTGATTGCATTGTGGGGCTGGGAACTGACTGGTGCGGCTCTGGCGACAGCAATCGCTCAGGGGGTTGTGAGCTTACTGGGATTTGCATATTTCTTTTCTTCTCACGCGAAACTTCGCCTACAGTGGAAAGATTTACGCTTAAAGCTAGCGACGATCCCAAACATCTTTGCCATTGGCGCATCAAGCTTCTTTATGTACGCCTATGGCTCAATGATGGTCGCGCTGCATAACGCGCTGTTTTCTCAATATGGCGATCAATTGATGATTGGCGCCTATGCAATTCTTGGTTATATCGTGACGGTTTATTACCTGACAGCAGAAGGTATCGCCAACGGTATGCAGCCTTTAGTGAGTTACAACCACGGGGCAAGAAATCAACAAAACATTCGTAAGTTACTTAAGGTTGCGATGTACAGCTCGGTGCTTGTTGGCGTGGTGTTTGTCGTACTATTGAACCTGTTCCCAACTCAGTTTGTATCTGTTTTCAATAAGGAAGATGCACAGCTGGTGGAGTATACGGTGCTGGGTATTCGCCTACATATGTTTGCTTTGGCACTGGATGGTTTCCTAGTGGTAGCGGGTGCTTACTACCAGGCAATTAACAAGGGTAGTAAAGCGATGTTTGTAACGGTCGGAAATATGTTAATTCAGCTACCATTCCTATACATCATGCCTAAGTTGTTTGGTGTGCCGGGGATTTGGATTGCGTATCCGTTATCTAATATAGCCCTGAGTGTGGTGGTTATGACCATGTTGTGGAAAGACGTTAAGCGCTTCCAGGTTACACCCGGAGAGCAGGCTACTGCATAAAAATAAAGGGCTCAACTGAGCCCTTTTCTATTTCCGTAACTAGACGTTTTTAATTTCCAGACCAGCAAGCTGATGCCAGTAGCCGTTACATTGGCGACTCTCGAACGGAACCGGGCTTTGGCCACTTTCGTTAGCTCTGAATTTCTCGACTTGTGAGAAGGTATCAATACCAAGTGGGCTTAAACGAACAACATCTACCAGACCTTTCATACTTGGCAGGTCATTAATCAGGTTATAGCAGTAGCCTGACTGGGTTTGGATACCGTTGAGGTTGAACACTTCCTGTCCTTCCTGACTGCTAACCTGAATGCCGGTTGGGTACTTGATACAGCAAGTCTCACAATCGTCTTTAGCTTTATCTTCTGCTCTGGCAGTAAAGCAGCGAGCGGAGTAAGCCAAAGGCAGGTAGCCGTGGCTGAACACTTCAACTTCAAACTTACCCTTGATACCAATCTCATCGCACTGAGTCAGTACGTTAGAAAGCCATTCCCGTGATAGCTCTACAGGCATACACCAGCGAGTCATGCCTTGCTTAAGGAACAGGTTCAGCGTGTGGGCATTGTAAGTATTGACCGCAGGGCCAACCACAAACGGTACCTTACGCTCAGAGGCTAGCTGGATTGCAGAAACGTCATTCGCTTCAATGGCAAAGTCACCGTTGTCGATGTACTTCTTCATCACGTTAACTTCGCTTGGAGCTTCAAGCAGCGCCATAGTAGACAGTACAACCTGTTTACCTGCAGAGCTCAACTCCTTAGCAATGTCGAACCAGTGATTAGGTTTCATTTCACGACGTTTAGAACAGACGCTTTCACCTAAGTAGATGATATCAGCAGAACTGTTTTTCGCCTGATTATAGAAATCTTCCACATCCTGTTTTGGCCAGAAATAGAGTAGTGGGCCAAGCGCGTATTTCATATTGTTTTCCATAGTGACCTCTACTGCCATTTACGGTGGTATGCACCGAGAGTGGTTTGTTTACCTTCAGAGACGTTAGCTAACGTCGCATCCCAGGCAGCTTCGACCTGATAGCCACCAGGGTTAGCCAGATAACGGTCAATAGCGGCACGCCAGGTACGGGTCACTTGTTCAACATATGCTGGACTGCGTTGACGACCTTCAATCTTGACTGATGCAACGTTGGCTGCGAATAGCTCAGGTAGCATTGACAATGTGTTCAGGCTTGTTGGCTCTTCCAGCGCATGGTAAGCCTTGGTTTGGTCTTCAAGGTCAGCAGTGAAGCGGCCTTTACACAGAGTAGGGTAGCCTGCATTTTCACCATCGCTGTAGCGGTCGATAAGAATGTTATTCAGGCGAGACTCAAGACCCTGTTCAGTCTCTTGCCAGCGAACATATTTTGCCGGAGAGCAGGCACCGACAGTATTTGGTGATTCGCCAGTCATGTACGAAGATAGGTAGCAACGGCCTTCTGACATGATGCACAGACTACCGAAAGCGAACACTTCAAGCTCTACATCACTGGTGATATTGCGTGATAACTGTTTAACCTGATGGATGGAAAGTACGCGAGGCAGTACGACACGCTTAACGTTAAAGTTGTTCTTGTAGAAGTCGATAGCGGCAACGTTAGTTGCAGACGCTTGTACTGAAAGGTGAAGTTCCAGATCCGGATGTTTGCGCGCTGCGTAATCGAGCACAGCAATATCGGCGACAATCAGCGCATCCACACCGTTATCCGCTGCGCGATCGACCGCATCTGTCCAGCGGGAGAAACCATCGGGATGAGCGAATGTGTTAAGAGCGACATGAATCTTCTTATCATGATCGTGAACATACTGAACCGCTTTTTCGAGTTTCTTACCTGTAAAGTTTAACCCTGCAAAGTGGCGGGCATTGGTATCATCTTTAAAACCGATGTAAACCGCATCAGCGCCACAATCAATTGCAGTTTTTAGGGCAGGTAAATTACCTGCTGGGCATAGGAGTTCCATTGCTCTTACCAAGACTGTCTCATAAAAATTGCTGAGCATTTTATGAAGAATTATGAATGGCGAATTTGATGTAAGGCAGGTTTGAGTGAGTTTCTAAGTGAAATACTCACTTGGAGTTAGTTTTTGTGGCGGCGATTCTGTGCAAACAGCTCTTCAACTTCTTGTCTTGGTTGAGGTCTGTGGAAATGGAAGCCTTGAATAGAGTTACAGTTGAGGTTGGAGAGTAGGGTTGCTTGCTGCTGTGTTTCGACGCCTTCTGCGACGACAGTAAGGTTGAGAGATTTACCCAGATTGATGATGTTTTCAATGACGGTAATCTGTTTTGGTAAGGTATCGATATCTGAGATAAACGCGCGGTCTATCTTGAGTTCATCGATTGGGAATCTTGCTAAGTAAGAGAGCGAAGAGTAACCAGTACCGAAATCGTCAATTGATAGCGCAAAGCCTAAGCGCTTGATCGCATTCAGCATTTGTAAAGTATGTTCACTGTCACTCATTACTGCACTTTCAGTCAGTTCGAAAGTGATGCAGCTAGGATCCAGTTCAGTTGTCCGGAGTAACTTCTCCATATAATCGATCAGCTTAGGGTTGCCAAACTGTTCAGGAGAGAGGTTAATTGCCACGCGACCGGGTAAAATGCCCTGCAGCTTCCAGCGCTTAACGGTGGTGAAAACTTCACGCATCACGACTCGCCCCAAGTGTTCGATCAAGCCAGCACGTTCAGCAACTGGGATAAATGCTCCTGGGCTGATATAGCCTTCAACAGGGTGTTTCCAGCGAATTAGTGCTTCTGCACCATTGATACTGAAGTCACGGGCATTGACCTTAGGCTGATACCACACCTCAAGTCCATTCTGCTGCAGCGCTTTCTGCAGTTCGATCTCTAGCCATAAGCGCATGCGCGCTTCTTTATTCATTTGATCATTAAATTTGATCAGACGATTTCGGCCACGATCTTTCGCTTCGTACATCGCGGTGTCAGCATTCTGGAGCAGGATGCGAGCATCGTTACCGTCGCCCGGGTAGGCAACACTACCGATAGAGCAAGCGAGGCGCTTACTGAAATGGTGAAGATCAAACGGCTGGTTAACCAGGGAGATAATGCGTTCTGACAGCATTTCAGCCATACGGTTATTTTCAGGTTCTGGCAATATAATGCCAAACTCATCTCCTCCTAAATGCCCTAATATCGCATGCTGCGGTAGAAGACGCTTAAGACGAGAAGAGACCTCTTTGATCACCTTGTCACCAATGTGGTGGCCAAGTGAGTCATTGATATTCTTGAAGTTATCGATATCAAGGTAGAGCATGATCAAAGCGGTGTCGTTGTGAATCAGCTGCTCCAAACGCTTGGTGAAACCAAAGCGGTTATATAGACCTGTGAGAGAGTCCAGATGGGCATCTTCTTGGTTCGATGGAGAGAGCAACTTAGGCGCTGCATCAGCATCCTGAATCAGCACTAACTGGGAGTCGCTGCCCAGAATCATGGTTGCATCCGCCATTAGCTGAACTTTACGCTCAAAGCCACAACGGGGACCAGTAAGGCAGGTCAGCGGTGCTTCACCTAATGAGCTGACTAATGATTCAGAAAAAACGGTTTTAGTTTTCTCATCAACGAATAGTCGCGACAGGCTTTCGCCAAGCACATCCTGAACAGATTCAAAGCCGAGTAGCCTCAGTGCCGCAGGGTTAGCAGAAATGATGCAGTCATCTTCCACAAGCATTATCCCTTCCGGTACTAAAGAGGTCAGGGTAGAAAACTTACCTTCTGATTCTTCCAGAGAGCGGATAAGAATTTGCTTTTCTGAGGTGTCTAAGGCGTGAAAGATAATGTGCTCTATCTTGCCATCATTGTTGAGCGGGGAGATGTTGAAATGGAGGCTAGTCTCTAGGTCGAGATCACCCATTGTCATTTCGGCTTCAATCGATTCGCCTTTAAAGGCTCGCTCGTAATAGGGCTTGAGGTGGTTATAAAACTGTTGGCCCATGATTTGAGAGTCACTCATACCAACTAACTCAGAAGGAGTTAGACCTGCAATATCACAATAGCGCCCGTTAACCACGGCATAATTATGCTGGTTATCTAAGATGGCGAAAAAAAACGGACTGTTAGCCGTTATCTCCTTAAACCAGTGCTGTAATTGTTGCGATAGCATCAAGTTTTTCCGACTCTCCAAAGAGCTATTGAACCACAGAGGTAACAAATGTGAGTAATGTAATAACTATAACTGTCATTGCCCGTAGTTTAAAGAGTTTAGGCCATCACGCAGATTCTTTGACAAATAACAGGAATCGACAGTTAAACATACTCTATGATGGGTAATTCCAACCAACAAAGTAACGGATAATTCGCGTGATTAACAAGATTCGCACCCAACTAGTTCAAAACGCTGCATCAATTTTGCGATCTCCAGTCCACTTATTGCCTCAAACTGTACAAAAAAAAGCCTTGCTTGAAGGCCTTAAAACTGTCTTTAAAGAGGCTCTTGAAGATGGGGATTTTGAGTTTCTTGAAGGTAAGTGGTTAAAAGTTGAAGTAAAAGACATGCAACTGAGTTGGCTGATTAGCTACCAAGATGAACAACTTGTCGTCGCTGATCAAAGTGTGAAAGAAGATGTCTTGTTTAGTGGCAATCTTAATGACCTGGTTTTGATTGCTGGACGTAAAGAAGATCCAGATACGCTGTTCTTCCAGCGTCGCTTGACGATTGAAGGGGATACAGAACTGGGACTCGAAGTGAAAAACCTGATGGACAGTGTTGACCTCGACTCACTACCTAAAGCTCTGCAGACTTTGTTAAATCAGCTAGCCGAATTTGTGCAAAAAGGCTTACAATCGCCTGCAACACAGAAAGAGGTTGTAAATGCTTATTCGAACTGAAGCTCCAGCAGACATACTGGCAGTCGATAAACTACTGAAAAGTACTTTTGAGACAGAGGCCGAAGCTAACTTAGTGATGAAACTAAGAGAAAATGGTCGTCGTACTTTATCTCTCGTTGCTTGCAACGATGAAGGTGAAGTGGTTGGTTATGTGCTGTTTAGCCCTGTGACATTAGAGGGAGAAGACCTCAACTGGCAAGGACTTGCTCCACTGGCTGTTCATCAAGATTACCGTAATAAAGGTATTGCCGCTGAGATTGTTAAAGAAGGTTTGTCTTCTTTATTAGAGTTTGGTTATCCAGCGTGTGTTGTTTTAGGTGATCCAGCCTATTACTCTCGTTTCGGCTTCGAAGCGAGCGAAAAACACAATATGCGTTGTGAGTGGGATGTCCCACAAGGCGCGTTTCAGGTACTCGGCCTTGCTCAAGGTGAGTTGGAAAACCGTAACGGTTTAATCGAGTACAGCGCAGAATTTTCAGAGCTTTAGGATTGTTGCTAGTGGTAAAGGATGAAAAATTCTCGTTTTGTCCTTTTTTTGACCGCTTGGCTGTCAGTGGCTAATTTTTTGCAAAAATCTACTTGTCAGCATTAGCGCGTTTCGCTAGTATTGCTCGGCCTTCGGTAAGGAGGTCGCTAGCCTTGTTCAAAAACAACTGAAAAGTAACGTTTTCGAGCGGCGCTGGCTCAACAATTTGGAACATAGGTGGAAATCATGTTTACAGTTCTACTTGTGATTTACCTGTTGGCAGCGGTTGGTGTAATCGGCCTAGTGTTGATTCAACAAGGTAAAGGCGCAGA
>Ga0209272_10002082_pt1 | contig 11612 bp, 12 predicted proteins | sample tdDd002_FD_187125 | JGI IMG/M metagenome (GOLD analysis project Ga0209272, IMG submission 187125) | Marine sediment microbial communities from the Atlantic coast under amendment with organic carbon and nitrate - tdDd00.2 (SPAdes)... | ecosystem: Environmental > Aquatic > Marine > Coastal >... | reverse complement strand
AATGATTGTCATAGAACATATGAGAATTTTAAAGGAAATACAAGAAAAAGGACGTGAACTATAGTGAAAAAATCTATAGGACCGAATACGTATCTATTCCCACTGCCTACAGTGACGGTTAATGTCTATGATGAAGAAGGTAATGCAAACATGATGACAGCGTCTTGGACGGGAGTGGTCAATTCTAACCCATCCATGATATCGGTATCGTTACGAGAAGCAACATTTACACATGATTTGATTATTCAAAGAAAAGCATTTACAGTATCTATTCCATCTAGAAAACATATTTTAGAGATGGATTTTGTAGGGACTGAGTCAGGAAAAAAAGTGGACAAGTTTTTGGCAACCGGTCTAACTGCAGTTAAAAGCAACTTAGTGGACGCCCCCTATGTAGATGAGTTCCCAATTACCCTAGAATGTGAACTTGTAAAATACGAAAAATTGGGATTGCACACGATGTTTATTGCTGAAGTTAAAGATGTAAAGATAGATGCAGATTATTTAGATAATAAGGGTTTGCCTGATATTAAAAAACTAGATCCAGTATCCTATGCACATGGTGAAAGAGCCTATTATGAAATTGGAAGTTATGTAGGTAAGGCGAATAAAATGTGGCAATCCACTCTTTTAAATAACACCATGTTAGCAGGAGATAAAAGGGATATAGTGAATCTAATACATGAGTACTATAATAAACTGGATGAAAGTTTACCACTGAGTGAGTTTATGGATTTGATTAACTGGAATACCTTTGAAATGGTGAATGGTGACCTAATTATAAACAGCTTAGACAAGTATTCTAACTGGTATTCCGATGTGGTGACAAGTATGTTTAACAAAAAACATATTATTGAAAAATTAACTATAGAAGAAAAATCTAATGGAAATCATACAGTAAGTATGGACATGCATTTTTCAGCAAACCAGTGGACACCTGGCCATGCTAGGAGTGAAGACATTATTGTTTTAGGTAAGATTAAGTGGCAAGTATCAAGGCACTCTGAGACCGGGCAGATGAGAATTGATAAGTATTATATAATAGAGATTTAAGGACAAACAATGAACCTCCCCTATAAATGTCAGATTAATATTCATTGGGGAGGTTTTAATACTCTTATGTACCACAATAAGTACGATAAACGCGACCATCATCAGGTGGGGGTGTTGTATATTTACTGGTGTGTTCCTTGAAAGGTGTTTTAATAACAGTAAGCAAGTCGTAAAGCCCATCGTAATTGTTAGACTTAGAGTCTTCTAAGACCTTTTCAACTAGGTGGTTTCTAGGAATAACAGATGGATTATGTGCATTCATCAGTGTAACAGCAGCATCAAATTCTATACTTGAAAGCTCAAGTCTTTTGCTCCAGACAGTTTTCCATTCTTTAAGACACTCCAAATCCAGTGTAGCTAAATTTCTAAAGGTATGTGTGAAATCTAGTTTTTCATCTTGCATGATTTGAAGCAGTTTATTAATCAATAATAAGTCGTCTTTGACAGGGTCACTAATCCCAATTTTATGTGCAAAGTGGGTGAGGTAACTATTAAAATAGTAATCATTAAACTTCCCTAGAATCTGCTGTGCAGTTTTAATAGATTCGTCCTCACTATCAGATAAAAGAGGTATAAGTGTTTCAGCGAATCGGGTGAGATTCCAAAGGCCAATACTAGGTTGCTCTTTGTAAGCGTAACGCCCTGAATCGTCTATGGAACTGAACACGGTATCTTCTTTATAAGTATCCATAAAAGCGCAAGGTCCATAATCTATGGTTTCACCTGCAATGGACATATTGTCTGTATTCATAACGCCATGAATAAAACCAATAGACTGCCACTTAGCAATGAGGCCTGCTTGGTTTTTCACCACTTCTTCAAGGAAGGCAGTGTAATCATTCACATAGGGATAAAGTCTTTTAATTGTATAATCTGCCAGTTCTTTGACCTCTTTTTTGACCGCTGCATACTGAAAGGTTCCAACCCTTATATGGGCTTTGGAAGACCTAACCAATATGGCACCATCGTGTGTTTCTTCTCTTCTTACATTTTCACCGGTAGTTAAAACCGCTAAACTACGAGTAGTTGGAATGTGCAAATGGTGCATGGCTTCTGAAATAATGTATTCACGTAACATGGAAACAAGGGTAGCTTTGCCGTCCCCTCTACGGGAATATTTTGTTGGTCCCGAACCTTTAAGTTGTAAATCAATCAGACCCTTAGATGTTTCAAGTTCACCAAGTAAAAGGGCGCGGCCATCACCCAACATGGTGAAGTGACCAAACTGGTGACCGGCGTAGGCTTGTGCTATTGGTTGGTTAACAATTTGATTACTTGAAAGATAAAGGTGTCCTTGTGACTTTAATTTATTTATGTCTAGGTTTAAGTCTTCAGCTAGACTTTCGTTGAGTAATAAAATCTGAGGATCATTAAATTTATATGGTTTTACATAATCATAAAAAGTTGTTGGAAGGGACTGATAAGTATTTTTGAATTTGAACATACAACCTCCTTGTGATAACTATTCTCAATTAATTATACCACACTAAAACCATCCACAATCAACATAAGCCTAATGAGATGCATTGATTTTCATTAAAAGTGTTCAAATTAGGGTACAGAGTAATAAAGAAGTAAGTGAGAAATAAAAATTGTCCATAAGAAATAAAATAAGTAACTCAATTTATTTAAATTTTTCTACAGTTAAAATAAGTAAAAGTGAAGCGAGGGAGTACCCATGAGAAAAAATATAATGATTGTTTCCTTGATTATGATATTAGCTTTAACCTCAGGTTGTATGATTACCCAGCATGCAAATGCAGATTTAGAGGCAAAATCCACATATGAAAATATGGATGAAGAAAGGGGTCATAACTCGAATCAAGAGTTGAATCAAGACATGAACCAAGACATGAACCAAGACATGAACCAAGACATGAACCAAGACATGAACCAAGACATGAACCAAGACTCGAACCAAGACATTAATGAGAGTAATGTGGATATAAATGTTGATCAAAAAATTGAGATTAATGCTGATGGAGATTTAATTATTAATAGAAATAATAAATCCATCGTATTGAAGTTGAATGCATTACCAGACGCTCAGATTCTTCAAGATAAAAACAACCGCTTGCTTCTCCTCTCTGATCCTTCAGAAAAATACCAACATGGAATTTTAGGGGACAGCATAGAAGCAACAGCTGTAACGTTTGTCCAGCTGTCTGAAGACCCCCAAGTTGTAGGTAAATTTTTTGTCCCAACAGATTGGGTCATTGAAAGTATTCTCCCAATTTGGAGTGACTGGGATGGCGATGGGCAAAGAGAAATTGTTTTAACGCTCAGTAATAAAACCAGTGGAGCAAAACTCGCTTTATATGATGAACTTGGAAATGTACTGGCTGAAAGTGATCCAATTGGTACTGGTTATAGATGGAGACATGCCCTTGAAATTGCTCCTTTTAGTGATCCTGAACAAAATAAAGGAAGTCAAAACTTGCTTGTAGAAGTTCAAACGCCACATATTGGAGGCATAGTAGGCTTTTACAGTTGGGACAAGGAAGCTAATAAATTAAAGAAAGAAGCCAGCCTATCTGGATTTTCAACACATGATATTGGATCAAGAGAAATGCATATGTATACTGTGTTTGAAAATGAGAAAACCAGTCAAGTATTGTTAATTGTCCCAGACCAATCTAAAAGAGAATTGATTGCCCTTAGCTTAAAGTCAGGAGACGTATATGAAGTTTGGCGTATACCTCTAAGCGGTAGACTAAGGGGCGAAATAGAAATTATAAAAGAGAAGGGTGTTGCGCTTATTCGGGCAATTATTGATGACAACCAGGAAGTTTTTTTGAGGATACCAAATTAGATGTATTAATCCTAATGGATGAAATGTAAGAATGCGTATTGATGATGAGAGTTGATTCTGATTTATACGATTCATCACTATGAAAAGGCAAACAAGCCATCTATCATTTAATAACCTATCAGTACAGCATGAACCTAACAATACAGCTATAAATCTACCAATAATGCATAACACAAATAAGTCGAAAGGCGCTAATGAACAAAGATCAATATATGATTTTGTGTATTAGCGTTTTTTACGTTCTGCGTTATGCTTCTATGTGATTTTGATAAGGGAGAAAAATGTGATATAGTTAAATAGACCACTGGTCTAATTATAAAATGAGGTAAATATTATGGCTAGAACAAAAAATGAAAAACTGAGTAATCAAAAGAAAACAGAAATAGTAAAAGCTGCTATTGGACTCATAACAGAAGAGGGATACGCGTCATTTAGTTTGAATAAACTCCTGTTGAAGATGGATATGCCTAAGGGGAACTTCTTTCATTACTACAAATCTAAAAAAGCCTTAATGGATAGTATATTTCTTTTTTTAAGTGAAAAGTTTATCCATTCATTAACAGATATTGAAAACGACAAAACCATGTGTGCAAAAGACAAACTGGTAGCAATTTACCATGTTTCTTCTAAAAGACAGTATGAGTTTAGCGATCAGGGGGAAAAGGACGCCCAGTCAATTTTTAGCCCTAAGAATAAATCATTTATAGAAATGGTTGCCAACTCTTTAGAGCAGGCCTATATGAAAATAATAGAAGCCATCTTAATTGAAGGACAAGCCTCTGGTGTGTTCAAAATAAAAAACCTAAATGGAAGCCTAAAACACATCATTATTACTACTAAAGGTATGAACAAAGACATTGCAGACTACTTGTTATCTGAAAAATCCAGTGAGCTGACGCAAGTAATAACAGATGAACTCCAAGTCTTTAATGACATTATGGGTTATTTAGTAGGAACAGAGTTCGATCAGCCATTTTACCTAATTAAAGGATTAAATGTTGAGTGAGCATGTTATGTGCAGAATCAGGAGGTTTTATGATTTGGTTCTTGTTATTTATTACTTTGGCAGTCGTTTTACTTTTTACTCAGTATAAAAGTGAAATGAAACACTTAAAGAGTGAGTTGGTGTCAAACAGCTTAGTCATGGAGCTTTCAAGTGGGACCTTTGAATACAGTATCATAGGTGAAGGTGCACCTGTTTTAATAAGCCATGGTGGGGCAGGTGGCTATGACCAAGGATTGCTAACTGCGAACTTCCACTTAAACAATGGTTTTAAAGTTATTACGGTTTCTAGATTTGGTCACCTAAGATCAGACTTGCCTCAAGGGGCAGACGCAAGATTGCAGGCTGATGTTTATGCTGAACTTTTAGACAAACTAGGCATTACCGAAACCTCAATTATCGGTACCTCTGGTGGTGGACCTTCGGCCATTCAGTTTGCAATAAGACATCCAGAAAAATGTCATAAACTTATTTTATCTTGTGCAGTGAGTGCTTATCTCCCTAAAAGAGATTTAAAGATTTACTCTCACCCATTTTTGTATTACATGGTTGTTAAATATTTTCGAAAACAGGTCTTAAAGCAAATTGGTGTAACAAAGCGTTTGTATATACAGATGAGCAAAAAAGAAAAATCAAACTTAGATGGACTTTTTAAATCAATGAATCCAATTGACTTAAGAAGTGATGGTCTTGTTATTGATGTGAATGAGTGGGCAGACCAGAACAAGTGGGAAGAAACCTATGATTTCTCAAAAGTTCAGTGCCAAACTCTAATAATACATGCGAAAGATGACCTTGTAATTCCATATGCGATGGCAGAAAATGCGCATGGAAACATCAATAAGAGTGAGCTTTTGTCCCTAGAAAGTGGTGGACATTTGAAGCTTGGACACAAAGACTTAATTAAAACAAGAACGAGTGCTTTTATAACAGACGAAAAGTGAAGATGTTTTCATTAGACAATGGGAGAAAACATAAATGAGAATTTTTGGCTTATATTTTAGTGGAACTGGAAACACGAAATGGGTATCAGAGCAAGTTCAAGAAAAGTTGAGCCATAAACATGAAGTTGAAGTGATTTCAATTGAGGGTCTTTCTGTTGAGTCCGCTCATAAAGAAATGAAAAAAGCAGATTTATTTATGCTTTTATATCCTGCATACGGAAACGATATGCCTGAAATATTGTCTAATTACTTGAATGAACTTGCTAAGTGGGGGCCACTTGAAGACCTTGGCGTTATTAGCATAGTGGTTCCAGCACTTTATGCTGCAGATGGCGTTTTAGCTGGAAACGAACAATATAATCAACTAAAAATGAACCAACTCGGCGGGTATCATGTATTTATGTCGTGTAATTTCAATACCCCTATTCCAGGTTTTAATATTGCATCAGATAAAAAGCAAAACAAATTACTAGGTGAAGCAGAGAAAAAAAAAGAGCAAATTGTAAGGGACATCAACTATAAATCATTTTCGTTTGAGAAGACAGGGAACTTTCATAGATTTCTGGGAAAGCTGGAGAATAAACCAAACAAAAAAGCCATGGGTAAGTACGATGTTAAAATAAACCATTCTTTATGTATAAAATGTGGAAAGTGCATCAAACTTTGCCCAACTCAGAACTTAGAGTTTCAAAGTGATGAACTTACAGTAAAGGGCAAGTGTACAATATGTTTAAGATGTATCAATGCCTGTCCCAGTTGTGCTATAAGGATTTTCAGTGCAAAGGGTAAAAGACCTTACAAACAATATAAGGGGCCTATGATTAAAATTTAAGGTCTGATTAATGTATCAACTTTTAAGGAGGATTAGAGATGGAAAAACAGAGTATAATACTTTCAGATGGTCGGAAAATGGCCTTTACTGTATCGGGTAATCCTTCAAAACCAGCTGTGTTATTTATCCATGGAACCCCTCTATCTTCACTTATGTGGCATAATATGAACGGATTTAATAACGATGCATTTTATAGAATATGTATTGATAGGCCTGGATATGGTGATTCTGATTACAACATAAATGGTGCTGTTGACCAGATTCATTATGACATAAAAAGTTTGTTGGCACATTTAGAAGTAAAACAGGTATCTCTCATTGGCGTATCAGGAGCTGGACCTTATATGGTTAAGTGTGCGCTAGAAATACCACATCTACTAAAGTCTGTACATCTTGTGAGTTGTGTGGGTCCTTATGTTAAAGAGGCGATTGGTCATATGAACTCAAATAGATATTTATATCGTATGGCAAAGATCTTTCCAGGTATTATCAGATTGCAAAATCATTTAATTACTAAGTTGATTCTAAAAGATCCAGTAAAATTTATAAACTTAGGGAAGAAGAAGCTTAAAGGAACAGACTATGATATGTTAGATCAGAATGAGTTTGCTCAGTCACTGGCGGAGGTTTATCCTGATGGATTAAAAAGTGTTACGAGGAGTGATCAGAATCCCATGAGTGACGATGTAATTTTTACTGCCAACTGGAATATACCTCTTGAATCTATAGAGAAAGAAGTTCATATTTACTGGGGACATGAGGACCACTCAATCGGTGACCAAAGTGCGTATATGTGTGACCATATACCAAATGCAGTTAAACACTATTATAAAAATCAAGGACATTTTCTAATTTATAAAATATTACCGGATATTTTAAAGAAACTATCCTAAGACATATCATCAGGAGCAGTAATATGAGAATAAAAGATCTAGCACTAAAAATCATGGATAAGAGGGTGACTCCATATCTCAAATTTGATACCCTTATTGCTAAACATAGATTTTTTATGTGTATATTTAATGAGCGGGATGTATTTAACAAGCAGGAGTTAGGTATTCACATTATTGATGGGGATGTTTCAAAAGTAGCACAAATTATGAGAAGTTTTCAAATCGAAGCATTAGACAACCTAATACAAAAAATAGAAGCCGTGAGTAGTGGATCGGATGTGGACTTGATAAAATTTCTCCTCTATCATGAAGAACACCACTGGCTACATTTCTTAGATTCTGGATTAAGCCCAAAGGAATACTGTGAAAGTTTAGATGTTAGGGATTATGATGGGGTGTTAGTTAAATTGGGACAGGAAATTAGAAATGCAAGTCCAAATGAGAAGTCAAAGTTAAAGGAACAATTTATTATGGAGTTCAGGTCAAATGCCTATGAGAAGGCTGCAGATGCATATGCCTTAGCTAAACTAGAAGCGGGAGATTAACAAGTCTGTTTAAGTATAGATTGTTCTACTAAACTGCAGTTGTTCTACAAAAAAGTCACAGAAAATGAACGTAAAAAAGTCCTAAAGTTAAAATCCTTTAGGACTTTTATTGTTGAAGTACAACTTAGCATTTTCTGCTTCGACCACCGATACACCTAGGTTTATAGTTACCAACCAGCGTTTTCAATTGCCTGATTCACAATCGAACTGGTCCGTCCATCTCCTCGAGCAATCAAAACGCCAACATCATGTCCGAGTTCACGGGTTAAATCCCCCACTTCTTCATTAGTAAAACCAGCACATAAAATAACAGCGTGAATCTTCTTTTCTTGTACAAGTTTACTGCCAAGATCAAGCGCCATATTGTAGTCTTCTACTAGTAAGGTATAAAACTCATAATGGGGAAGAATGATTTCAGTGCGGGGTGTTTCCTGATCAAGCTGTGGTACTTTAATGATGAATAGTTCTTTTAATGCATTCATAAGTTCACCTCATTATTTCTTCGAATTTATATGAAGTGTAACAAGGTTGAGAATGATATGGAATGGTAAAAGTTTATGAAAGTTATTGACAATAAAAAAAGATCATGATATTTTATATGTAATCCGCGGAAGATATTTTTTTATTCGAATATAATCCGCGGACGATAATGATCGATTGAAGAGTTGAAGGAGTTAGACATGCCAATATATGAAAATCCAGTTCCAAGAGTTAAAGACTTAAAGGGAATCCACATTTATACAAACGTAATATCTCAAAATTGTTTAAGAGTGGGCATATTACTTGAAGAGAAAGGCGTAAGTTTTGAAGAACACAAGATAAACTTGATAAAAGGGGAACAGTTTGAAAAGGAATACCTTGAAATTAACCCACAAGGGCTTATACCAGCAATGGTTTATGATGGGGTGGCTGTTGCAGATTCAAAAGATGTAATGAAGTATCTTGAAAAATTCGGACCAGGACCATCATTTACACCAACTGATGAGGCAGCTAAAAATGAGGTGCATAAGTGGGTCGATTTATCAGCAGATATGCACATAGGTGTCCTCAAAGAACTATTTTATGTAAAAGAAATGGGAAGGCCTGCAACACCAGCACACTTAAAAGTGATTAAAGATGTTAATAAAGACTTAGACGCATTTTACAGAAAATACGGGAATGGTTTTAGCGAAAGCGAAAAAGCTAAAGTATTAAATGATGTTTCAGATTTTCTTTCAAATTTAGAAAAGGAACTCACAAAAAACACTTATGTGGGCTCGAGTGCCTACACAATAGCAGATATGGCCATATACGCAGTCTTGTCCTTTATAAAGTTAAATAAGGTTTCGCTAAGTGCCTATCCAAATATAAGAAAGTGGTATAAAAAAATTAGCAGACGACCAGCGGTTAAAGCTGCCAATAAAAAGGCCTTATTACATCTACCCCGACCAATAATTCGCTTAATGTTCAAAATTTCAAGAAAGAAAACCTTGAAAAAAATTAGAAATGGGTCAAGCAAGTAAAACTACAACTAGGGAGGAACTATGAATAGGTTTAGGAACATAATCAAGACCAGCTTAATTGGAGTCGCTGCAAATTTATTGTTGGGGACCTTAAAGATTATTATAGGTTTGAGTGCAAACTCTATTTCAATCATGTCTGATGCGGTAAACAACTTTAGCGATAGTATAGCGTCGATTGTTTCTATAATAACTATACGATTAGCTTCCCTTGGTGCAACAAAAAAACACCCATTTGGATTTGGACGTGTAGAATACTTTTCAGGTGCTATCATATCAATCATCGTAATTCTAACTGGAGTGGAGTTTTTAACTTCGTCATATTCTCGTATTAGAAACCCACTCTCTACGAATTTTGGTTATATTTCATTAATTGTTCTTGTTGTTGCTGTTGTGGCAAAAATCATTTTAGGAAGATACACAAAAAATGTGGGTGAAAGGGAAAATGCCCCTACGCTAGTTGCGTCTGGACAAGATGCATTAGGAGATGCAATCATTACATTTGTCACTCTGATGGGAGCATTAGTAAACATTGTAACAGGTAGAAATATAGATGGTTATATAGGTGTCATAGTTTCTTTGTTTCTATTAAAAGCTGGTTTTGAAATGTTACTCGGGATTATTTCATCTTTACTAGGTGAAAGAAACGATATAGACTTAGCGAGAAAAATTGTTAATGAGTTAAAGGCAACAGATGGGATTATAGGAGCATATGATTTAGCGCTTCACAATTATGGCCCCAATATCTTTATTGGAGATGTAAACGTAGAATTGCCTGATACTATGACTATTCAGGAGGCATATGTGATACTAAAGCCAATTAGACATCGTATGCTTGAAGAATATGGAGTTATTTTATATATAGGGTTTTACTCCGTCAACACAACAGACCCACATGTTATGACAGTTGAGAAAAATATTAAAAAAATTGCATTATCCCATCCGATGGTCTTACAGATTCATGCATTCATTATTTATGATGAAATGAATATTTTAGCATTTGATGTGGTCGCTGATTTTGAATGTAATGATCTTAAGGTATTAAAAAAAGAAATTATTCAAATGGTTTCCAAAGAGTATGGGTCGTACAACATTAAAGTAACTATGGAAAGAGATTTTTCATTTAGTGAGTAGTTAATGTTTAAGTTAATTTAAGGAGAAAATATTATGAAGTATAAGTACACAGAACCACCGAAGGGACTACCCCAAAAGTGTCTAAAAAGAAAATCACCTTATATGCCTTTTACTAGGTCATGGTGCGCAATTTGCAAACATACAGGTGGAAACATTTGTACGCCGGTTTGTATCCTAATCGGAAATAAGTAAATCGACTTTAAAAGACTCAATTTATACTTGAGTCTTTTGTCATTTAGAGGATTCAATATATGGAAACCTGTATGTTATAATCAGATTGTGAAAGGAGATGTACATGGCTAACAAACAATTAATTATAGATGCAGATTATCCTAAAAGGAGTAAAGTATTAGCCTTAGTTTTATGTATAGCACATGAAATTGAAGCAAAAAATGCTAGACTATTAAAACCATTTGGTATATCTAATACTCAACTGATGATATTACACGCCTTGGAGTATTATCCTAGAGAGTATATGACCGTTAATGAAATAATTGAAAATATGGTGGATGACAGTCCGAATGTATCTAGATCCATTGCAGGTCTAGAAAAGATGGGTCTTGTCTCACGTTCTAAAAATAAAGAAGACAAAAGAATTGTTGAAGTATCTATTACAAAGACAGGACTGCAAATACATAAAGAGGTAGATGCAGTTATGGAGAATGAGATCTCCGAATTACCTATTTCTGAAGATGATGTGGATCAAATTTATGAGATACTAAAAAAGATGTAAAAAAGTATATGTAGTAAATAGCATTATAAAAAACATCACCCAGCCTGCTCAAAACGAGCAGGCTTTTTTTATCACTAACCAAATAGGGTATATATGCAAAACCTATCTAAAAAACTAAAGGAGGCACATCATGACATTTGATGAAATTATTCATTTTTTAAAAG
>Ga0209272_10002081_pt1 | contig 11620 bp, 11 predicted proteins | sample tdDd002_FD_187125 | JGI IMG/M metagenome (GOLD analysis project Ga0209272, IMG submission 187125) | Marine sediment microbial communities from the Atlantic coast under amendment with organic carbon and nitrate - tdDd00.2 (SPAdes)... | ecosystem: Environmental > Aquatic > Marine > Coastal >... | reverse complement strand
TGCTACGTTCATACCACGGACGTCTTCAATAATACGTCGTATCCCTGTGCGAACCAGCTCGTGATCATCTACAAGGAAAACATTTATCAAACTTGTATCTCCACACTTAAAATTTGGCTCTTTCTCATCATTATTCAGTCGATGAAAAAATTACAGTAAGCTCATCATACCGTAAATCAAACTAAAAACTTACACTGAATCTGTGTCGTAACGCAAACTTTAGTAACAACTAAAGCTAAAACTCGTTAATCGAAGCCTACTTTGATTTATTTTTCATCATCTTATGCGGATTTATTCGCCACACCAGCGCCAGTTACGGGCTACAAAAAATATGCAAAACGACCAATTTCACGCGCATTCATCACAAGTTAGAACATTCACACTAAATACGCAACTCGCCGCACTTAAAGCCTATTTTCCGCTGGTTTTTATTCCGCTCGCCTCACTATTTATCCATTACACAATAACAACGCATCACTTTGTATCGGCGAATGGCGCCGACGGCGCAACTTTTGTTATACTCTTGGTTCCACTTCCTATATGAGCCAATGTGTGACCATTCAAAACGGATTTGTCTTAACCAGACAGGCAAGAGATTCTGCAGGGCAAGCGCAAATCGACTTATGGCTGAGCACTGACCAAGGGCCGGTTCAATTAATCCTGCCAAAACAAAAGCCAGTCTTTTTTGTTTGTCAGCAAGACAGTCAACAAGTGTCGCAACTACTGCTTGAAGCGAAAGTGGGGGTTGAGATAAAGCCTCTGCCACTCAAAACCTTTTCTCAGCAGCCCACTTCCGCGGTTTATTTCGGCTCTATTCGCGGCCAAAGGCAGGCTGCAGAGTTATTAACCCAAAACGACATCAACTGCTTTGAGCATGATATCCGTTTGGCCGACCGCTATCTGATGGAGCGCTTTATCCGAGGTGGCATTTGCTTTAGCGGCCAGCAACAAGCCCAATCCAATTTCAGCCGAGTGTTTAACCCCCAGTGCAAAGCCGACGATTACCGGCCGAGGCTTCATGTGGTGTCGCTTGACATCGAATGCAGTGAAAAAGGCATTCTTTATTCCGTTGGTTTAGATAGCCCAAGTGACAGCCGAGTGATCATGGTTGGCCCAGAGCAGCAGGCAGACACCCCCATTGAGTGGGTAGACAATGAGCAGCATCTTCTGCAGGCGTTGTTTGCATGGTTTGAGCGCTATGACCCCGATATTATCATCGGCTGGAATGTGGTCGATTTCGACTTTGCTTTGCTCAACAAACGCTGCGAGTGGCATCAACTGCCCTTTAAAATTGGACGCGGCGGACAAAATGCTCACTTTCGCCAGTCCAACACCACCAATCAAGGCTTTATCACCATTCCCGGCCGAGTGGTACTCGACGGCATCGATACCCTTAAGACGGCCACCTATCATTTTAGGAGTTGGTCGCTTGAATCGGTGGCCCAAGAGTTGCTTGGCGAAGGCAAAATCATCCATAACGTCCACGATAGAATGGATGAGATTAATCGGATGTTTCGCGAAGACAAACCTTCACTCGCCCTTTATAACCTGCAAGATTGTAAGCTCGTCAATCGCATCTTTGAGCACACTCACCTGCTTGAGTTTGCCATCGAACGTACCCGTCTAACGGGCGTTGAGCTTGATAGATTGGGCGGCTCGGTCGCGGCCTTTACCAACTTATATTTGCCTCAGTTGCACCGGGCTAATTACATCGCGCCAAACCTGCAACCAGAAAACTGGCTTGCAAGCCCTGGCGGCTATGTGGTGGACTCTATTCCTAACCTCTACAACTCGGTGTTAGTTCTTGATTTCAAAAGCCTATACCCATCGATTATTCGCAGCTTTTTGATTGACCCAATGGGGCTCATCGAAGGGTTGAAACTCGAGTCTGGCAATAGCGACGCGTCGGCGGTTGAAGGCTTTCGCGGTGGGCGCTTTCATCGCACTGCCCACTTTTTACCCGAGATGATCCAAGAATTATGGGCCGCTCGCGATGTCGCTAAGCAAAATAACGATAAAGCGTTTTCGCAAGCGATCAAGATCATCATGAACTCCTTCTACGGGGTGCTCGGATCTTCTGGTTGCCGCTTCTTTGATACTCGCCTTGCTTCTTCGATAACCATGCGCGGCCATGAAATCATGAAACAGACCAAACGCTTGATCGAGGAAAAAGGCTACGCGGTAATTTATGGGGATACCGACTCTACTTTTGTTTCACTTAATGGTGCCCATAGCCAAGCGGAGGCCGACGAAGTTGGCCATACCTTAACCGCGCATATTAACCAGTGGTGGGCGCAGCACCTTGCCACTGAGTTTGGCCTCGACTCCTGCTTAGAGCTTGAGTATGAAACCCACTACAAAAAGTTTTTGATGCCAACCATCCGAGGCTCTGAAGCGGGGTCGAAAAAGCGCTACGCTGGCTTAATCGAGAAACAGGGGCAAGAGCAGATCATCTTCAAAGGGCTTGAGAGCGCCCGTACCGACTGGACACCACTGTCGCAGCAGTTTCAGCAAACCCTGTACGATATGGTGTTTCACGATCAAGATCCGAGTGATTATATCCGCCAGTATGTGCTGCAAACTCAAGCCGGGGATTTTGACGATATGCTGGTGTATCAAAAGCGCCTACGGCGCAAGCTTTCGCAATACCAAAAGAACATTCCACCACAAGTGCGCGCTGCAAGGATGGCCGATGAGAAAAACGCTGCCTTCGGCCGGCCGCTACAATATCAGAACCGCGGTCGAATCGAGTACCTGATCACCGTTAATGGCCCAGAGCCAAAAGATTACTTACACAGCCAAATTGATTATCAGCACTATATCGACAAGCAACTCAAACCCGTTGCCGATGCGATACTGCCGTTTATCGGGCTCGACTTTGAGTCCCTTAATGCTCCTCAACTCGGTCTCTTCTAACGACAATAAAATGTTGTCGTTACGACAAAAACAAATCGTATGACATTTTGCGGCGTGGCGCCTATAGTCGCGCCACTTGAGTTTCCTAAGCGAGACAAACTCCCAACCGAGATATGCCTCTACTCAAGCATTCACCGCTAGGTTTTTAGAGCTTGCCTCTACCCTATCGGTCGTTTTGGGCGCTCTGCCCTTTTTTACACTCGATATAAGTTAATTAGATGAATAAGAAGATCACCGTAGGATGGCGCGAAGTCCTCAGCCTACCTGAACTTCGCCTAGATGGTATCAAAGCGAAAATAGACACAGGTGCGCGCACTTCTTGCCTACACGCATTTAAGTTAGAAACGTTCACGAAAAGTGATTCGCTTTGGGTACGATTTTGGATTCACCCGCAGCAGCATACCGACGAGGTTGCCGTTTGCGAGGCGCCGGTTGTCGACCAACGTGTCGTCAGAGACTCCGGCGGCCATGAAGAGCAACGTTTTGTCATTCGAACCCAAGTCACTGTTGGTACAGAAAGTTGGCCCATCGAAGTCACGCTAACCAATAGAGAAAACATGCTGTTTCGCATGTTACTCGGCCGCACCGCAATGCACGATCGCATTGTCGTCGACCCAACCGAATCGTTTTTGCTGTCAGGTGAGGAAAATCAATAATGAAAATCGGCATTCTTTCGCGTAACGCGAACCTATACTCCACTCGCCGCTTAATTGAAGCGTGCGAGGCGCGCGGTCACGAGGCAAAAGTGGTCGACGTACTGCGCTGCTACATGAACATTAATTCGGATAAGCCCGAAATTCACTACAAAGGTGAAGAGTTGTCTGGCGTGGATGCGGTGATCCCGCGTATTGGGGCGTCGGTAACGTTTTACGGCACAGCAGTATTGCGCCAGTTCGAAACCATGGGGGTTTATGCGGTCAACGAGTCGATTGCTATCTCTCGTTCTCGCGATAAGTTACGTTCTATGCAAATACTGTCGCGCCGTGGGATCGGTATGCCGATCACAGGCTTTGCGAGTCGCCCAGATGATGTCAAAGATCTGCTCGATATGGTTGGAGGTGCCCCTGTCGTGATCAAGCTCCTTGAGGGCACCCAAGGTATTGGCGTGGTACTGGCTGAAACGCGCAAAGCGGCCGAAAGTGTCATTGAAGCCTTTATGGGGCTTAAAGCCAATATCATGGTGCAAGAGTTTATCAAAGAAGCGGGCGGCGCTGATATTCGCTGCTTCGTGATTGGTGACAAAGTGATCGCGGCGATGAAACGTCAGGGCGCTGATGGCGAGTTTCGCTCGAACCTTCACCGCGGTGGCAGTGCCTCACTAGTTAAGATCACCCCGCAAGAGCGTAAAACCGCCGTTGCGGCCGCAAAAGCGATGGGGCTAAGTGTTGCTGGTGTTGACCTATTGCGCTCTGAGCGCGGGCCACTGGTTATGGAGGTGAACTCTTCCCCTGGCCTTGAAGGAATTGAAGCGGCAACGGGTAAAGACGTGGCGGGGATGATCATTGAGTACATAGAGAAAAAAGCAATAAGCAAGAAAAACACGGCTAAAAAAGCTATCGTCATAGAGGATAATTCTGATGGTAAAAAGTCGCAACAATCATTCATTTCAGCTGCTTAACCACAGCATTGCACCGGGAGAGCGGCTGCAATTTGAACTTGAATGCGCCAAATTGTATACCCATTCACCACTGTCTATTCCAATAGAGGTGATCAATGGTCGCTATGCGGGCCCGGTATTGATGGTCAATGCCGCGATACATGGTGACGAACTCAATGGCGTAGAGATAGTTCGCCAGCTATCGCAAACCTTAGATGCGAACAAACTCAAAGGCACCGTGATCGCGGTGCCGATTGTGAACGTGTTCGGTTTTATTCACAAGTCGCGTTACCTGCCAGACAGACGAGACTTGAATCGCTGCTTTCCCGGCAGCGAGTGTGGCTCGTTGGCTTCAAGAATGGCTCATGCCCTTTTTGACAACGTCGCCAAACGCTGTGATTACATCTTAGATCTGCATACCGGTGCGATTCACCGCACCAACTTGCCACAGATCCGAGCCAATCTCAGCAACCCAGAAACACTGCGTATCGCTAAAGCGTTCAATACCCCCGTGATCGTCGATGCGCCGTTAAGGGATGGCTCACTGCGTAGTGAGGCCGAGCAAGTGGGCATACCTACCCTCACTTACGAAGCCGGTGAAGCGCTGCGCTTTGAGCCTATTTCCATTACCGCTGGCATGCTAGGAATAAAGCGTGTGATGCAGGCCATTGGTATGCTTCGGCTAAGCCGAAAACGCTACCCAGAGCCGATTATTGCCAACTCCACCAGCTGGCTACGCGCCACCAGTGACGGAATATTGCGCACCTTAGTCACCTTAGGGGAAAAAGTGACCAAAGGACAGATTTTGGCCTACATCAGCTCACCTTTAGGTGAAACTGAAAGCCAGATAATCGCGGCCAAAGAGGGGATTGTAATTGGCCAGCAGACACTACCACTGGTCAACGAAGGAGACGCGGTGTTCCATCTCGCCTACTTTGGTGAAAACACCGATATCGCGGAGCAAGCGGTTGACCTGTATATCGGCGAGGTGAACGATTTAGATGGGGATTTCATTACCACAGGGCAAATTACCCCTGCCAGTAATCCCTAATCACCGCGCTTTATAATAAAAATCCAGGCGCTGCCTGGATTTTTGTATTCTATCGGCTTAATAGCCGCCTACCCTATTCTAAACTCTGTGCGTTGGTAGGCTTTAACCAACCACTTACCATAATCGTCTAAGATACCAATCACCGACCGTTTAGGGACGGGCTTACCTGACAGTAACACCACCAGACGCTGGATCTCGACTTTCTTCTTCGGATAATAGGTTAAAAAGACTTTGCCACACTCAATTGGGTTTTCAATCCAGTTTTTATCTCGATACATGATGAGTGAGTAGCTCGCTCGGAGTAATTTTTTGGCGATCACCTGCTGAGCCTTGATTTGCTCAGCCAGGTTCTCCGCTTTAGCAATTTTATTGCGGTAGATAGTGAGCCACTCTTCAACATCCATATTCCACTGCTTGGCAATCTCCCAGCTCGGTTCGAACTCGCCAAATCGGTCGGAGACGTCTTCACCATGAATGCATACGCAGCAATGGCGTAGCATAAAGCCCCAAGTGAAAATCCCTTCGAGACTTAATACCTCACCTATTTCACCAAACTGCAATGAAACACCGGTTATTTGCGGGTATTCGCGGGCGAAACGCCATTTAATGGTTTTCACCAAGCTGGCATCTTTGCTCGACAATGCTTGATGAGTTAATACGACGACATCAATGTTCGAGCGGGCGATGCGAGCTTTTTTTCGCGCAACGCTGCCAAACAAATAGATGCTTTGTAAGTTTTTACCAAGGCCACTGATAAGGTAGCGTTTTAAATCATCAATCACAGGCTGAAATTCCGCTTGGAACGGCGCCTTGGGGTCAATCACGGGTAATGCTGTATTTGTGCTCAAGAAAGAATTCCGATTAATTGTTGCCTCGATAGTTTCGCTTAAGCGTCGATTGCAATCAAGGGGTTGATTTGTTTCAAATCGTAGTATTGCCCACTTGAACTCGGTATAATCTGCCCCAATTTAGTAACAAAGCTAATCTGTGAAAATAGGAACTGATAATGCCAAGGGCAAGTGAACTTAAAAAAGGTTTTGCGATTGACGCAAACGGAAAAACACTTCTAATTAAAGACATCGAAATCACGACCCCAGGCGGTCGCGGTGGTAACAAGATCTACAAACTACGTTGTGTTGATCTGGCGACCGGTGCTCGCGCTGATGAGCGTTTCAAAGCCGATGAAGTGGTTGACACAGTAGACATGTTTAAGCGTCAAGTTACCTTCTCATACGTCGATGGCGACGAGTACATCTTCATGGATAACGAAGACTACACCCAATACAACTTTAAGCGTGAAGAGATCGAAGATGAGCTACTGTTTATCAACGAAGATACCCAAGGTATGCACGTTGTAATCATCAACGACAAACCAGCTGGCCTAGAGCTACCATCATCAGTAGAGCTTGTAATTGAAGAGACTGATCCTTCAATCAAAGGCGCATCTGCTTCTGCTCGTACTAAGCCAGCTCGCTTTGCTACTGGCCTAACGGTTCAAGTACCAGAGTACATCGCTACTGGCGATCGCGTGGTGATCAACACCACTGAAAAGAAATACATGAACCGAGCTTAATGATGTCTGATCTAATTTCTTACGATGATGTGATCGACGCGGGCTACGACATTTTCCTTGAAATGGCCCCAGACAACCTAGAGCCTGCTGACGTTATTATCTTCACCGCACAATTTGAAGAACGTGGCGCGGCCGAGTTAGTTGAAACTGGCGATGACTGGCCTTCTCATGTTGGCTTTGAAGTAGACAAAGAAGTTTACGCTGAAGTGCGCATTGGCCTAGTGAACGAAGAAGACGACGTATTAGACGATGTGTTCGCTCGCATGCTAATTAGCCGCGACCCAGACAACAAGTTCTGCCACATTTTGTGGAAACGCGACTAACTCTGTAGTTTGCAAAAATTAAAAATCCACCCTCGGGTGGATTTTTATTAATAAACCAAACTAAACACCTAAAAGTTTTGCCGTTCAACCACCATTTCGTCAAGCAGCCTCAACAACTGATTACTCGCTTGTTCCATATTTTCAACGTGAGTGACGATCTCGTTTCGAACTGCTGCGTTGCTCTCCCACCCCTTGTCTAATAATGAAATGGCCGCACTAATCGATTGATGAACCTGTTCATGTGGTTGATCAATTTTGCTAAACGAAGAGGTGTTACTAAAGCGCTGACTTTCATCTCCAAAATACCACTGACCAAATAGACAACTGCGTGTATCAATGCAAACAGAATCGCGGCGTGAAATATCGCTTGGCTCTGAAATGGCACGATAGGCATTTTGTTTAAATACCATTAGATCGGCTTTTACCAATGCCCCTGTTACTTGATCTTTGGCCGATGATGCATAACCCGTGGTTTGAATCGCTGATGAAAGCAGTTTTTCTATATTTTTATGTACATCATCAACTAAACCATTTGCCACTGCCGTAGATTCTTTTGACTGCAACGCTTGCTCGGTCATATCACTTACGCGACTGGAAAAAGAACTTAATATGGCACTGATCTCGTCCGCGGTTTCTTTTGTTCTAGAAGAAAGTGCTTTTACTTCATCTGCCACAACTGCAAAGCCTCTTCCTTGTTCTCCCGCTCTCGCTGCCTCTATCGAGGCATTCAGCGCCAATAAGTTTGTCTGATCGGCGATGTCTTTAATGGTTGATAACGCCCCCGTAATGATTTGGCTATCCTCATTGAGTTTCGACACCACTTCAGCAACCGACTCAACATTTTCGCTAATCGTCTCAAGCGAATTAACGATATCTCTTACAGACTCGTTACTTTCCTTCGCCGAATCCGAGTTCTCTCTTGCTAAGCTTTCGACCAGTGATATTTTTTCACTCATGATGTTCAAGTCGGATTGGCTGGCTTGTAAGTTATCAATGAGAAACTTAGTGTTTTGAGAGTAGAGTTGGCTAGTTAGTTCATTTTTTGAAATGAATTCAATATTTTTTTTCATCGCAAGTAGCGACTGATTGATATGCTCTAAAGAGTGTTTAAGCAAACCGGGTAATGCTGTTGGAAAAGTCGGGCGAGAAAAATCGTTCTTAGCGGCATAACGAAAACAACTTTCTACTTCGTTGAAATAGTTCTCTAAAATATCTAAGAACTCGTTTAGCTCCCACGCTATTTTACCCACCTCGCCTAGCCCACTCGTTTTGGTGATCCTTCCACCGATGTAGCCGTTATTCGCATCTACAAGCAAAAGATGAATTCGCTCTAATGCAAACAGATAGTTTCTCATATTCGCACCGAGCTTGATTGCAATAGCCACCAAACACAGCGCCACCAATAACAATAACCAATCAAACTCATGGGCTACCACCGCGTGCCCAACAATAAGCAACCCCAAAAAAAGTAGCAGAGCGACATAAATCTTTAGCTTGGTTTGCAGCATGGGAATATTTACGTAGCTTTTTTTACTGTCGCATAATCTAGACGATACATTTTCAACTGTCATAACGCTTCCCCTCTACTCTTGTGCTTCAAACAAGCGAATCACTAAGTCTTGATACCCCACACCCAAGCTTTCAAGTTGTTGCTGCAAATAAGCTATTGACTGCTCTTCTGCAACTTTTGCTGAAGGGGCACGTTTTTCTATTTCAATCATTTTCTGGTAGATAGGTTCAACGGTTTTAATAGCGCTTTGAGGCGGGCAACGCCGTACCGATAAATAGCCTGATAGCTTACCCTTTCGATCATATTCTGGTGTGACATTAGCAAACACCCAGTAATAGCGGCCATCACGCCTCAGGTTTTTAACAAAACCAAAAAACTCCTGCTCTTTTTTAATCGTCTGCCATAGAAACTTAAACACTCCTTTGGGCATATCTGGATGGCGAATAATGTTGTGATTGACGTTCAGCAGTTCTGATTCTTTATATAGGGCAATTTCCATAAAAATGCGGTTGGCGTAAACAATATTCCCTCTAAGATCCGTTTTGCTTACGATAAACTCTTCGGGGTTCATCCGAACTTCTTCATTAACGACTTGTATCTGCTCTTGAACACTCTTTCCCGCCATCTGCTCTACCTCATTATCTGAACCATTAGCCATACCCAATAGAGTTTGCTATACCATTGAATATAGTTTAAATAATCCCAATCCCCCAATATCCATAAGGTAAATGCAAAAAAAAAAACACCCCGCTAAAAGCGAGGTGTTTTTTAAATTAGTGGCCTAGATTAACGGCCTGCGCGAGTGCGGTTACCCTTTGGCTTGCTGCCAGGTTTGCTACTCGGTTTACCGCTTGGCTTATTGCTTGGCTTGCCCGCTGGTTTACCACCGGTAGTGGTACCTCTTGTTGCAGGTTTGCGGCGTTGGTTTGAACGGCCTGCTGGCGTGTTAACACGCTCTTCGTGACGCTTAACCGCTCGGCGGATCTTCTGGCTACGAGAACGATCGCGCTGACGAGACGTATTGTTTGGGTCAATCATGGTGGTCTTTTCTGGTTTCAGTTCTACCATTTCACGTAGGTAGTTCACTTCTTTCAGATCAAGCTCCATCCAACCGCCACGTGGCAATTTCTTATCAAGGAAGATATCACCATAACGAACACGCTTAAGACGACTTACCGTTGCGCCTTGCGATTCCCACAAACGACGAACTTCACGGTTACGACCTTCATTAATCACAACGTAGAAGGTGTGGTTCATACCATCACCACCTGCGTATACCACGTCTTCAAAACGTGCCATACCATCTTCGAGCTTCACGCCACGAACTAGGTTGCGGATCATATCTTCGTTGATCTCACCAAATACTCGTACTAGGTATTCACGATCAACCTGACGTGATGGGTGCATCAAGCGGTTTGCCAGTTCACCATCTGTGGTGAAAAGCAGTAAGCCTGAGGTGTTGGCATCCAAACGACCTACCGACACCCAGCGTGCGCCGCGGATCTTAGGTAGACGGTCAAATACGGTACGACGACCTTCCGGATCGTGGCGAGTACACAGTTCACCTTCAGGTTTGTAGTATGCCAATACGCGACATACAACTTCTTCAGAATCTTTAACAGCGACATTGTGGCCATCAATACGAACTACGGCGTTGTCGTCTTCAAGACGCTCGCCCAGTTTGGCCACTTGGCCATTTACGCTCACGCGATTCGCTTTGATTAAAGCTTCAATTTCGCGACGAGAGCCATGACCTGCTCTTGCTAAAACTTTCTGTAATTTTTCGCTCATTAATTTACCTATGTGTCGCCTTCACAGACGTCGAATGTAAAAAAAAATAGATGCCCTATTTGGCAGCCGCGTATTATCGCAGAATTTGCCGCATTGGTCAGCATCTATTTTATTCAATTTCAGCGTTTAATGATCAAATAACCACGGTTATTCAAACGGTGACGGGTCACCTGCACCCACGCGGGCAATGACCATCTCATCGTCACTGAAATCAATAACGGTCGTTGGTTGCTCACCCAAATAACCGCCATTCATGATGGCGTCTACCGCGTGTTCTAGCTTATCGCGAATGTCTTCCGGATCAGACTCGGCGTAATCGTTGCCCGGTAAGATCAAAGAAGTCGACATCAAAGGCTCGCCTAAGGCTTCTAATAACTCCAGTGCAATCACGTTATTTGGCACACGAATACCGATGGTTTTCTTCTTCGCGTTCATCAAACGGCGCGGCACTTCTTTAGTCCCTTTAAAGATAAAGGTATAAGCGCCAGGGGTATTATTTTTCAGCAGACGAAACGCCACGTTATCCACGCGAGCGTACAAAGAGAGCTCAGAGAGGTCACGGCACAAAAGGGTGAAATTGTGCTTGTCATCGAGCTTACGAATACGGCAAATGCGCTCGAGTGCTTGTTTGTTTTCTAACTGACAACCTAGGGCATAACCCGAGTCCGTTGGGTAAACCACCACCCCGCCATTACGAATGATAGCGACCGCTTGGCTGATCAAGCGCGCTTGCGGGTTATCCGGGTGAATATAAAAAAATTGGCTCATATAAATCCTCACTTTCGAGCACCACTGCTCGTCATTTTGGGGCCACGCCAATCAAGAGAAGTAAGTGCTCTCCCACGTGCGCTCTCGCCTT
>Ga0209272_10002078_pt1 | contig 11624 bp, 15 predicted proteins | sample tdDd002_FD_187125 | JGI IMG/M metagenome (GOLD analysis project Ga0209272, IMG submission 187125) | Marine sediment microbial communities from the Atlantic coast under amendment with organic carbon and nitrate - tdDd00.2 (SPAdes)... | ecosystem: Environmental > Aquatic > Marine > Coastal >... | reverse complement strand
TAATTCCTCTAAAAGTTGGATTACATTTGGAGCATTTGATATTCAACCCTCCGAGTTTGGGAAGTTAGTGTTTATTATGTACTTAGCTTCATTTTATAACTCGATACAAGATGTTGATTTTAAAGAAGTAGATATCTTACATTTAATTAGACAACCATTTTTGGTTTTTATTGTTATTTTTGCTTTGATTGCAATGCAACCTGATCCGGGGACTGCTTTAGTGTATGTAGTTATATTTGCAATGACTCTTCTTGGGAATGGACTAAAGATTAGAGAAAACTTTCGAATTATTGCATTGAGTTTTATCTCTATTGCTGTCATTGTCTTCTTGTTAGTGATGTTGAATTTTGTTACTAAAGGTGCACCGGAACAGTTTTTCTCGAGAATGATTGACAGACTTGACTATCAAGAGCCTTGTACACAATTTAAAGCGAACGGTTCTAAAGGTTACCAAGTATGTAATTCAATGATTGCTGTTAATAATGGTGGCTTAACAGGACTTGGTTTTAATAATAGTTTACAAAAACATTTCTACTTACCATACGCACATACAGATTCGATTATTGCCATCATTTCCGAAGAGTTTGGTTTTGCAGGTTTTACATTAGCAATGTTTGGATATATAATTATTTTTTATAAAGGATTAATGTATGCAATGAAAACAGATGATGCGATGGGGTCTGTGATATGTGTTGGAGTAGTAGCGATGTTTGCAACTCATCTATTTATAAACTTATTAGGAAACGTAGGATTAGGGCCATTGGTTGGGATTCCAGTTCCATTCTTAAGTTATGGAGGAACCTTCTTTGTTACTTCATGTATCGCAATGGGGATGGTTCAAGCTGTCGCTATTCGTTATAATCGATCAAAAAGAACAGGTAAATTAGATAGCTAGTTTTATAAAATGTATCTTCTTCATATAATTAAATAGGTGATTATATGAGTGATCAAAATAAAATAAATGAATTTAAAGATTTTGTAAAGACAGCCCCTTACTTAAATGATCAAGTTAGTGAAGGTAAGGCAAGCTGGCAAGAACTATATCAAATCTGGGATTTGTATGGTGAAGACCAAGCTGTTTGGAGTAGGTATCAAAGTAGTGAACCAACAAGTGCTAGTTCTAAAAGTTTTGATGCTATCTTAAACATGGTTAAAAATGTTGACTTAAATTCTCTTGAACATAACATTAAGTCAGTGCAAAAATTTCTAAGTGTGATTCAATCATTTGTTTCTGAAAGTAAAGAAGAAAGTAATGTTTACAATAAGAGACCTTTCTTTAAATATTTCGACGACTAATGAGAATGAATATTATAATAGCACTTAAAAAAAATCCAATTTATATGGAGTATATTTCTAAGAATCCACAATGGTTTAAATATCTCAACCGAGACCCTTCGAGTTTTGAGGTTTTTGAAATGCAAGTAAAAAAAGCATATAAACTTCGCTTTTCAGACAAACTAGAAAATGTAACAGAACAGATATCGTTGATTGCAGACATAATGGATATCTTAAATTAGAAAGGAATTTATGAACGTAGAAATAATCGAAAAAGTAAACGAGATATGCGAAATGATTGAAAGTAAGGTTGAGTTAGTACAATTGAAATCTCTTAATGGGCAGATTGAATCTAATCAAGAAATTCAAGAGCTTATTAGGAATTTTAATGTTGCTAAAGAAAAATATTATGAAGTAACAAAGTATTCAACAGCACATCCTGATTTCAAAAGAGTATCTCATCAGTTAATTGACGCTAAAACACTTTTATATGAAAATGAAATTGTTTCAAAGTATAAAGAACATGAAAACTCTTTATCGTTTTTAGCTTTAGAAATTAATAATAAAATTAATAGTCTTATCCCTTCAGTTCGAAAAACATGCCATAAAAGGTAAAAAAGACCAAAAGGTCTTTTTAAGGGAGAGGAGAAACATATTATATGGGGGGTATATGTTCTACATACATTTCGTATGCACTAATATATTTACCAGTTAATAAAGTATTTATACAATAATAATGAAAAAAGGTGATTTTTTATGAGAATAGTGAGTGGAAAGTACAAATCAAGGCGAATTAATCATGTTGAAGATGATAAAACAAGACCAACAACAGATAAAAATAGAGAAAATATCTTTAATATTATTGGCCCATACTTTTATGGGGGTAATGCTTTAGATTTATTTTGTGGAAGTGGAGCGCTTGGAATTGAGGCTCTTAGTAGAGGGATAGATTTTTGTTATTTCTGTGATACATCTACTCAGGCGATAAAAGTTCTAAATAAAAATCTTAAGGATTTAAAGATTTTAGATTTCAAACTTTATCAAAGAGACTATAAAAAAGTTTTGGAACTATTTAATAATGAAGGAATTAAACTAGATTTAATCTTGTTAGATCCTCCCTATAAATTCATGAATATGAATGAAATATTAAATTTAATATCTCAATATCAAATTTTAAATGATGATGGTATAATAGTAACCGAAACAAGTAAGGATGAAGAGATCAATGATTCATTTGCAGGTTTTTCAAAATCGAAAGAAACTAATTATGGAATAAGTAAAGTCTGCGTATTCAAATAAGTAAAAGAAGCATTAAGGAGACATTATGGAAAAGATGATATACCCGGGTAGTTTTGACCCTTTGACGTTTGGACATTTAGATATGATTGAAAGAGCGGCAAAGTTATGTGATAAACTTTACGTTGTTGTTGCTAACAACCCAAAGAAAACCTATACATTCTCTGTTGATGAGCGTATCTCAATGATTGAGGAAACTGTAGGACATGTTAGGAATATTGAAATTGTAAAAGTAGAAGGATTAATAATTGATTATTGCTTAGAACATGGAATAAGAACTATGGTTAGAGGTTTAAGAGCAATCAGTGATTTTGATTATGAATTCCAATTATCAACAACTAATAGATTTTTATCAGATAAAATTGAAACTGTTTTTCTAATGAGTAAACCAACTCATACATTCCTTTCAAGTTCTCAAGCAAAAGAAATAGGGCAATTTGGTGGAGACTTAAAACAATTTGTACCTGATTTCATCGCAAAAGAAATATATAAGAAGTTTGAGTAACCTTTTTAGGTTACTTTTTTATAGTAATAATTTATAGTAAATATATGCTATAGGGATTGTGATTATTGTTTGGATGATTCTCCCTTTAAGGAACTGTGAATATTTAATTTTTGAATTAATCAAGATTGATTTAACTTGCATATGAACACTTATTCCACTAAATGATAAAGCTGTTGTTACAGCTAGTAAGATGAAGTATCGATTATTAATGTATTTTATATAAGTTAACCCTTGAGTGAATTCAAAGAACGAGTAGAACACTAATTTAGTAACTGAATTAAAATTAAAATAATAATTCAACGATCCTAATAGTACAAAGAAAGTAGTTACAATAATAAATATGTTAAGTAATATTTTTGATGAATTTATAATCGAATCACTAAGTAGTTCATTTAAAGATATTCCTTGATTATTCTTTTGGTACACATTAAGGTAATGCTTTTTGATTTTTGAAGTTGAAGTTGCATTCTTTTCTCTTGTGAAAAGGGCAATGATAACTGTCGAAGTAAGGTAAGTAAGGAATATTGCCAACCAATATTTCTTGTTACCGATGAAACCAATCGCAATTACATTTATAACAAATATTATATTTGGACTATGGCAAAATAAAATTAAGCGATTTGCTCGCTTTATATTCAAACTATTGTTACTACAAGCATCTACAATCATTTTTGTTGAGGTTGGAAACCCAGAAATAAGACTAAATAAATAGATGAAAAAGCTTGTATCATCCATTCCAAATATTTTTGAAAATGGTTTTGAGATTATGCTACCAAAAAATTCTGTAAGATGATAATGGTTTAAAATATCGACGAAAACAAAAAATGGTAATAAAGAGGGTATTAAGACATCAATAAACAAATATATACTAGATAAAACTGAATTTTTAATTTCCTGGGAAATAATGATAAAGTTTGCAAAAATAATCGCAATTATTAGAATAAGTATAAAAGTTTTCAAATGTCTTCGATTCACTTTAATCCCACCTTTGTAGTATGTATAATTAATATGAAAGAGGAGTTGTGTTTTATGAAAAAAATATTGTTAGTTATTGCTTCTATACTATTGCTGGCTTTTATAGTTCTATATAAATTTCCATACACAATTGTAACTGTGGGGGATACTGAAGCCTTGAAAGAGCGAATTGCAATTGAAGATGGTTACCAATCAGAGGGTGAATTTTCTTTAGTGTTTGTTACCGTTTATCCTTCTACAGCATTTAATTATTTAATTACATTTTTTAGTGAACGAAAAATTCGTAAAGTACCTTACGGTAAGTCAGAAAAATATTTAGGACAATTATATACAACTTCCTCAGTAGAAAATGCGAATATCAATTTACTTCGTCTTTTGGGTGAAGAAAATATAGTGATTGACTATGATGAATACATTTCATTTGTAGGTGAGGAAGTAGCGTGTGATATTAGAGTTGGTGATGAAATCCTTAGTTATGATAATCATCCATTAGTTGAATCAGAGAGCTACAGAAATCATGTTCAGGCAAAAAACCTACCAGCAACACTTAAGTTAACTCTGAGTAGTGAATTTGGTGAGGAGCGCGATGTAGAGTGTGAAATTACTAGATACAAGGATCGCAATATTATCGGTTACGGGTTCATTGGTATTAATGAACTTATAAGTACTCATGAAATTCTTAATCGTGTTAATGCAGATTTAACAATGTATGGTGGACCTTCAGCAGGAATGGCAATTACTTTAGAATTGTTAAATCAATTAGTTGAAGAAGACTTAACTAAAGGTTATGAAATTGTAGCAACAGGAACAATTAATTATGACGGAACAATCGGACAAATTGGGAGTGCTGATTTCAAACTAAAAGCAGCTTATAAATCTGGAGCAGATTATTTCTTTGTTCCTGATTCTGAAGACGACGACAGTAATTATAAAATTGCAATGAAGTATAAGATTGAGAATGATTTGGATATTGAAGTAGTAAAAATTAATCACATTAATGATGCAATTGAGTTTCTAGAAGGATTAAGTTATGAAGAAGCTAACTAGTTTTGATTTAAAATTGATTGCAATAATCACGATGACTATTGATCATATTGGTTATCATATTTTTCCGCAAGTGGAAGTCTATCGTATTATTGGAAGAATTTGTTTTCCGATTATCGCATTCTTAATAGCAGAGGGATACAGACACACAAGTAACCTTAATAAATATATTTCAAGACTTGGATTATTCGCAATTATAATTCAAATTGCCTTAGCTACTACTAACACAAACTTTTACAATATCTTTTTCACATTAACTTTAGGGCTTATATTGATTCATTCAATTGAACAACGACAATATTCAATTATATTTCCTGTAATAATTGTTCCATTTTTTATACCTGTTGATTATGGTTACTATGGAATCTTGACGATAGTATTGATGTATTATACAAAAATATGGGTATCACTTGCATTTTTAATAAATAACTTAGTTTTTATTTACATTTTACCTAAGACCTTCTTGCATCCTTCATCAATGCATGAGATCCAAATTTATAGTTTGTTGGCTTTACCACTAATCTTTATGTATAATGGAAGGCAAGGTAAAAAAATGAAGTATTTCTTCTATGTGTATTATCCATTACATATAGCCGTTATACTTTTAATAAAGGAGTACATTTATGGATGATGGAGTATTATTAGTAGACAAACCCCTTGGGATGACAAGTAGGGATGTTGTTAATAAAGTATGTAAAATTTTAAAGACTAAAAAAATTGGTCACACAGGAACGCTAGATCCAAACGCAAGTGGAGTCTTAGTTTTATGTGTTGGTCCTTCAACAAAAATAGTTCAGTTTTTAACTAGTGAAGATAAAGAGTATGTTGCGGAAATTACATTAGGAATTTCAAGTGATACTTTGGATTTGGATGGAGAAATACTAAGGCGTGAAGCAGTTTCTGAATTTTCTGAGGAAAAACTTTTAGAGGTTCTTGAAAGTTTTAAAGGGGCATCAAAACAAGTTCCGCCGATGTACTCTGCAATTAAAATTAATGGTAAGCGCTTACATGAATTAGCAAGAGAAGGAAAAGAAGTCGAAAGAAAAGAGCGTGATATTTTCATTCAAAGCTTAGATTTAATAAGTCATTTAAAGTTTGAGGATGGAATGTCTAAGTTTAAAATTCAAACTAGAGTTTCAAAGGGAACGTATATCAGAACTCTAGCTGCTGACATAGGTGAGGCCTTAGGTTACCCAGCATTAATGAGTTCACTTAGGAGAATATCTCAAGGTGAATTTGATATTAGTGATAGTCATACTCTAGAACAAATTGAAGCAAATGAGTTTACTTACATTTCAAAATCAGATGCAATGAAGTCAATGAACCACTTTGAAATTACTGATTCAGATTTAATGAAACGCATTAATAATGGTGCTATAATTGACCGAGTAAATGAAAGTGATGAAGATGTTGCTTTATATTATGAAGATAAAATTTTAGCTGTATATAAAATATATAGTAAAGATAATATGAAAATGAAGCCAGTAAGGGTGTTTAGGGATGAGAGTAATTAGAATTGATGATATAAATCGTTTACCTTCTATAAAAGAGAAGTGTGTTGCAGCACATGGATATTTTGATGGTATTCACTTAGGTCATCAGCATTTAATAAAAAAAACAATAAAAATAGCAAATGTGAAGGGTTTGAAAAGTTCGATAATAACTTTTTATCCAAATCCTCATCTTTTATTTACTAACTTTTATCAAGATAATAGCTTTATGGAAGTGACTCCATTATCTCAGAAGGTAAAACTTTTTGAAGATATGGGAATTGACATTGTCTTTGTGGTTAATTTATTTAATTTCAAAGATATTGACGTGAAGAGTTATATTGATGACTTTATCGTAAAAATTAATATTGGCCATCTTGTAATCGGTTATGACAATGCCTTTGGTAAAAATGGTGAGGGTAATATTAATACTATTGGACAACTAGTAGATGGTAAATTAGAGCACACAGTTTGTGAACCATATTTATTTGAAGAGGAAAAGGTATCAACGACAAGAGTTAAAGAATTCATTACTAACGGTGATTTTGAAAATGCTAATAAATTACTAGGAAGAAGCTTTAAAGTCTCAGGTACAGTCTTTGAAGGGCGTCAGTTAGGAAGAACACTTGGTTTCCCTACTGCAAACATCTTTTTAGGAGATGATCAGTACAGACCAGGAAGAGGTGTATTTGCTTCGTACGCTTATGTTAATGGATGCAAGTATGAGGCAATGACAAATGTTGGTGTTAACCCAACAGTGTGTGACGATAATAACATAAAGATTGAAGTTCACTTCATTGATCAAGATATTGATTTATATGGTAAGAAAGTTACAGTTGAGTTTATTTCTAAAATTCGAGAAGAAAAACGCTTTGAAAAACTTGAAGAATTAAAAAAACAACTGAATATTGATGAAAGTATCATTAAAAGTTTACTGCGAACTTGATTTTTGCTCGCAAGTTATGTATTATATGAATTGTCCATTTTCTTGGTTAGGTAGTTCTCCGACTCTTTACTAGGATAATGGTGAATAAAAAATATAGGAGGATTTAACAATGGCATTAAAAAAAGAACAAAAATTAGAAATTATTAAGGAATTTGGAAGAAGTGAAGGAGATACTGGTTCTACAGAAGTTCAAGTAGCTATCTTAACTCGCGAAATCAATGATTTAAATGGACATTTAAAAGTACATTACCATGATTTCCATTCTAGACGTGGATTATTAAAAAAAGTTGGACACCGTCGTAACTTATTAAAATACTTAAGAGAAACTGATGTAGTTCGTTACCGCGAATTAATCAAAGCTTTAGGATTACGTCGTTAATAAATGAGAAGAAGAAGCCTATGCTTCTTTTTTTTTATTTTCTATTGACAACTATTCTTGTCAATGGTATATTTTGGTTATGACAAGAATAGTTGTCAATACAGGAGGGATATTATGCTTAGGACTAACCTTAAGAAATATCGTGAGCAAAAAGGTATTAGTCAAACTGAAGCTGGTAAGTTAGTCAAAGTGTCAAGGCAGACGATAAGTTCAATAGAACGAGGAGAATATAATCCCTCGATTATATTAGTCTTAAAGCTTGCTGAACTATTCAATACACGAGTAGAAGATATATTTTGGTTGGAGGAGAATGAATATGAAAGAGATTAAAGGAGCGTTAAAACTATTTTTAATAGGTGGAGTCATTGGTGTTTTTGCTGGTTGGTTTGTTGCGGTTGGCGATAAAAACTTGATAAGTTTAGCTAATAAAATTTCTGAGTTACTTAAAAGTAATTTATTATTATTAACACTTGTATTCTCAGTTATCTGTATCCTTATAATAGTATTAACTTTCTCTAGAGGAAAGAAAGAATTTTTAGCGAAAGACAATAGTGGGGAATATTACGATCATGATAGTAAATATCAAATAGTGTGTTCAATAACAGGAATTATTTTAAGTTATGGTAGCTTTATTTTTTATGGATGGAGTATTCCACAACTTATAAATGTGGAAGAAGATATACGAGGCTTTATTATTATTACAATTCTATTTTTGATTAATATAGCAGTATCATCAACATACCAAGTTAAGACAGTCAAACTAGTTCAAAAAAGAGAAACCCGTTTAGAAACTAAAAACGAAGTGATGTCAGTTAAATTCTCAAACGAATATTTTGAAAAATTAGATGAAGCTCAACAAATGATTTTATATGAAGCATCATACAAAAACTATAAGTTCACAACTGTATTAATGATTGTTGCTATAATTATATCTTTTTTACTGAATTTAGTATTTATGAATCAAAATTATACATTGCTAGTACTAGGACTTGTATTGATAATAAGTCAAATCAAGTTTATAATGAGTACGTACCAAAAAAAGGAGGGGTAAAATGTTAGAAATTAAAAATGTTACTAAGAAATTTGGTGACCTTGTAGCTGTTGATGGATTGTCATTTAATGTTAAACCTGGTGAAATCTATGGGTTATTAGGAGCGAATGGGGCAGGTAAAACAACAACATTTAGAATGATTGTTAACCTACTTGAACCAAACGAAGGTGATATATCTTATTATAATAACAAGATTAATCCTAAGATTACAGATGAAATTGGTTTTATGATTGAAGAAAGATCCATGCAAACAAAAATGACAGTAGAAGAACAAGTGATTCACTTTGCTAGGATTAAAGGGATGACTTATCGTGATGCAGCTAAAAAATTAGATTATTGGTTAGAGCGATTCAATATAAAAGAATATCGAACTAAAAAAATTAAAGAGTTATCTAAAGGGAATCAACAAAAGATTCAATTTATCGCAACGATTATTAATGAACCAAAATTGCTTATCTTAGATGAACCATTCAGTGGATTAGATCCATTCAATATGGAACGTTTTGTAGATATCATGAATGAGTTTAAGGAAAAGGGTTCTATTATTATTTTCTCTTCTCATCGAATTGATCATGTTGAACAATTCTGTGAAGACTTAACAGTTCTTGTAAAAGGGAAAGTAGTCTTAAGTGGTAATATTGATAGAATCAAAGAAGACTTTATGAGAAAAGTTATTAAAATAAATGGTGATGTTACTAAAGCAGAGTTATTAGATATTGAAGGTGTTGTTAAAGTAAATGAATATAAGCATGAATTAGAAGTTCACATTGAATCTCAAGATTATGTTCAAAAAGTCTTTAACTATATAAAAGAAAAAAATAATATCACAAAATTCATGGTTGAAAAACCATCATTAAGTGAGATTTTCATTGAGAGAGTGGGGGAAGCATACGATGGATAAGTTCAGATATTTAATTTGGTTCTCTTTAAAGAAGAGAGTAATGACGAAATCTTTCTTAATATCAAATATAGTTATGTTTATAGTGATTATGTTACTGACTAATATTGTTACTATTATTAATATATTTGGAGGAGATTTTAATGATACTACTAGTGTATATGTAATTGATGAAACAAATGAATCTTATGAAAGTTTTTCAGAGGGTGTACTATCGATTACTGAATTGTCTTGTGCTGGTTGTTATCAATTTGAAGAAGCAACTGAAGTAGATAGAGAGGATGTTGCTGAAAATGATTCAATCTATATTGTTTTAAAGTCTGATCCGAAATTGATGTATACATTAAATATTGTTTCAGATAAAGGTGTTGGAAATAACTTAAAAATGGGTATTAACTCAATAATCAATCAACTTAAATTAAAGAAATGGGCAGAAGTTAATGACGTCGATAATATCGGTGAGATATTTATGGCTGTTCCAATCGAGTATGAACATGTTGATGAAGATGCACATGATCCTAATGAAAAAGTTGGATTGCAAGTGGCTTCGATGATACTAGCTATTCCGATGTTCTTCTTAATGGTCTTAACTGTTCAATTCCTTGGATTAGATATCATCGATGAGAAAGCTTCAAAAAGTATTGAGATAATAGTTTCTAATATTAGTATTGGATACCATTTTACTGCTAAAATTTTATCAACATTAATATTCTTGTTCACTCAAGGGGTGTTAGGGATAATATATTCTTTGGTAGGGGGTGGGGTTTATGCCCTTACAACATTTAGTACGATTAATATAAGTAAAATTAAAGATGCGATGATTGTAGAGGGTACTACAGGTTTTGTCGGTGATATTGCAATAACATTCATGGATAGAATTCCTTCGGTTCTTGCAGTTATGTTAGTATTTTTAATAGCTGGTTATATTACTTATAGTGTAATTTGTGCCGTAATTGCTTCAATGTCAAACAGTACAGAAGATTTTCAGCAAATGCAAGGTCCATTAATGTTGATTATGCTGTTATCATTCTACGCTGCAATCTTCTCATACATTTTTGATGGTTCAATATTTATAAAGGTACTAGGATTTGTGCCACTATTCTCACCAATGCTAACACCAATATTATTCTTTGGTGAATCATTCTCAATTATTGAGGTTTGTATTTCTTTAGCAATTATTGTAGTTACAAACTTTGTCATAGTTAAATACGGATTGAAATTGTATAGAGCTTCAATTCTTAACTACAGTGATGAGAAGTTCATGAAACGCCTATTTAAAATAGTTAAAATGAGTAAACAACAATAAAATAAATAACCCCCCTTGTTAATTAAACGAGGGGGGTTTGTTGTATCCAGAATCCAATTGTGGGATTATTTACACATTTGAGTAGGTGTATTTCATATTTATTACATTTTATTTTGCTAAAATGAAATTAGAAATACTTAATAGGTAAGCTTATCACCTAGTTCAATTGATAAATGTTGAATCGTATATAGTGGTAATTCAAAAGTCTTTAAAACATCATTTTTAGGTAAAATGATTGTCCAAGGTTTAACATTCTCTTTGACAAACATTACATTATCTTTAGAGTCTACCATTACTACATCGATGGATTGAAACATAAAGAACATATGGATTGAATCGCATGGAGCAATCACAATCCCAGATTTAATTGGTTTTGTGACAAACATTAACCCCTTAAAACGACTGAAGAAGTTATTACAGAGTTTTAAAGGAACGGTTGAAGATTTATCATTATGTATT
>Ga0209272_10002076_pt1 | contig 11632 bp, 18 predicted proteins | sample tdDd002_FD_187125 | JGI IMG/M metagenome (GOLD analysis project Ga0209272, IMG submission 187125) | Marine sediment microbial communities from the Atlantic coast under amendment with organic carbon and nitrate - tdDd00.2 (SPAdes)... | ecosystem: Environmental > Aquatic > Marine > Coastal >... | reverse complement strand
CGGAAGAAGAAAAAGTATCTCGCCCTAAAGGCGATGGTGTTGTTCGGATTCAGCGCCAAACGAAAGGCCGTAAAGGTAAAGGCGTATGCATTGTTACAGGTTTAGACTTGGATGATGCACCTTTAAAGTTATTAGCGGCAGAACTCAAAAAAGTCTGTGGCTGTGGTGGCTCTGTAAAAGATGGCAATATCGAGATTCAAGGTGATGCTAGAGACAAGATCAAGGCATATCTTGAAAAGAAAGGCATGGCAGTCAAATTAGCCGGTGGCTAATTTAATATTTCCAGTAAACAAAAATGGCGTCTAAAGAAATAGACGCCATTTTTTATAAGTTGCTAATTGAAGAGCAAGCAATCGTAGATTGATAGATCGATATTAGCTATTTTATGGTAAATAACCATTATGTTTAATGCTCACCGTAAGGCCCTTAAATTTAAAATCTGCAGGGGAATAGGAGCATACTCAGACAACATTTAGCGTACGGCTATATGTGATTTAACATAATATACATAATGCGCACTAAGTGGATAGGTGCTTAGCCTTCATGAAAACCCATAGAACATAACAAGCAAAAAAATACTGAGGCCAGTGATACCAAACCCAGTTGTCAGGATGAACAAACAAAGCTAAGTAATCAATCATTGCGATAACCTCCTACAAGCAGCAATACCAACAAGAAAACACCCAAGAAGATAAACCCTTCATAAACATCATAAATCCATTCCATAATTAAATCAGGTGTGAACCTGCCAAAGATTAATTTCATACATGTTCCGCTTCCTCGAAGCGATTTTCGCAAGCTCAATATCACTTCTTGCGGCGAGCGGTCTAACTAGAGGCTGCCCATCTGAATAGCATTATTGTTCCCCAGATGCAGAAGCCCCAGAACAAAGCCCAAAGAATGTTTATCAACATTGCTATATCTGAACAGGAACGTTTTGCTGAAGAATGTCAGTTGGCTTTTCGCGTTGGCCGCAAGTGAAGATCCTTTCTGAATCTTCCCAAGTTACCCGATAGACACAATCCGAAAGAGCCTCGAACTGGTAGCCGATATCAACCAAATCTGTATGGTCGAAGCTGAAAAGTTTATCCGTGCCGTCGTAAACATCGATGTATATCTTGTAGAAAGTTAGGTCACGGTTTAACTCAGTGATTGGCCTCAAACTAGCTCCTGCTATTTGTTTTGCGTAACCAGTGACAAAAAAATCGTAACCATCTAAGGGACCAAAATCAGATTTAGACTTTTTCTTTGCTGGCTCTGCCGTTCCTTGTGCTGTTGGCGTGCCAGCTGGAATTTCAACGTTAACATTTTGCTGCTTTACTGGTTCCGGTGCTTTTTCGGATTCAGGCCACCACGCCATGATGTTGATAGGCAAACCAACACCCAAAAGCAAAGCGGTACCGATAACGGGCCATCGCTTCCAGAAAGGTCTAATGTCTTTGGCTTGCGCTTCTTGCACATGCTTGTTGGATTGAGAGTGACTTTTATAAAACGGAAAATACTCAGACTTGTAAGATCGTATCGAGGTATTAACCACCTCACCATTGCAACCATCTTGAACCTTTTTGGTGTATGAGTTGCTGGAACCCATTGCAGTATTTTTAGTGCAACGGTAAGTGACTTCAATCATATCTTTGATATCACGATGCACCTTGCGTATGTTCTGGGTCAGCAAGATGATATCGACACCATAGTGACGGTGTATCGAAAACCACTCAAGAATCGCAGCCGGAAGCCCACGAGATGGTAAGCTCATATGAGCCTCATCAACAATGTACAAAGGCCCCTGTCCTTTCTCATTTCGCCACTCATCGGAATAATCTTCAATCTGACTAAAAGGCCGACTTGTAGAGCCAAAATCCGTCAATCGACCATCAACTATCTTTATTAGGTCGCGCGCATCCTCGCCGAATATCTTTACGAACCAATCAACATTAAGCGTAATGTTGGTGATAACTTTACGCCCTTCCTTGATAGCCGGAATGATGTGATAGGCCACGGCCTCGTAAGTCTTACCGCCCCCTGGTCTACCTGCTATTGCATAAATCATGAGCCTAACCTCGTAAACGGAATAAGTTGAAGCATTAAGCGAACCGTGATTGCTGCAAGAATGATAGAAAGGCACTGAGGCAAACCAACCGCAGCCATAACCCAAGACACTGTTGGAGGGATTGAAGTCATATACTGACTCATATCGACAGGCGCAAAGAGCGCAAACACGCCAGAAAGCAGCATGTTAACCATCTCCATGACCTGCTCAACCGCCCAGAAAAATAAGTCCTTGAGCATGTTAAAAAGCGACACTAAAAGCTGATACAAAAAGACCAAAAGCTTATTAAATAAATCGACTAACCAATCCATATTAACCCCCAAAAATGATGCGACGTGCTGCAAAGATGGACGACATAATCAGAACAGCACGAACAAAACCGAAGACCCAATCAAAACTAATGTGCTCTTCAAAACTGAAGTCACCGAAGAACGGAACCGGAAGAACGAAAGATGGACGCTGAGCATTAGATAAATCTATGTTGCCGAATGAATTAACAAAGTCGTCAATCACATTGGTTTTTAGATCATTCAGTTGACCAGACACCAAACCGCCTAACCCATCTGGATAAGTAGATTCATAAAAGCCCGTACAATTGCCAGCCTCGATACAAGTACCACCCGTACCAGCGCCGGATGTATCAGTGTTGGCGATACCGTCCAGTGTTTCAGAAATACCAGCAACATCCTCAGCAATACCATCCATTGCGCCAGCAATTTGTTCAACGTCATTACCAACGCCGTTAATCGCATTGGTATTTTTATTTACTGCTGTTGTTATGTCAGCGTTGGCCTGTTGAATCAGAGACTTTGTTTTACGATAGATTTCATTGTCGTTAACTTGCTGCTTTTGAATGGCCTGCGTATTGGTGACAACTGAAGCATTAAGCGCAATGATTTGATTCTGAACGTCAGCACTTGCCTGATTAATGTCGATGTTCATCGCATTGAGCGCCTTGTTTACATCCTTATTCATTCCCGTTATTGCACTAACTACTGCCGTATCTGTCGATTCATCTGTTGGAGGGTCTTCCACATCAGGTTCATCTTCAGTCGTGCCTGGGTCAACAGTATTTGTTGAGTCATCAGGCAAAACGCTAGGGTCTTCGATGTCGCCGAATGTTGGGTCGTCTGGGTCGTGTGTTGGGTCAGTGACGTCGGGGTCGTCCGGTTGAGTAATTGGGGGATAATAAGGATCATTCGTATAGTCATCAGCAGAGCCAACACATTCATTTCCCGTGTAATAACTCTCTTTTACTAAGTCGCCACCGGACGCAAAATAAGATTGCTTAGCCTCGCACATTCTTGTTGTTTCACAGTAATAACGAGTGGTTGTTAGAGGTTGCCCATCTTCAGGAATGAAGCCAGGCGAAGGGGCATCTTTTGCTTTTAATTCTTCACATGTTTTAGGTGGTAACTCACAGTTACCTGATTCGTCATCCCTTACATATCCCTCGGGACAAGTAGCGTAGACAATCCGATATTTAACCTGATAAGTACCGTAATAATCAATATGGCTATCACAATATAAATATGTGCCGTCAGCATGAGTAAAAGTACATGGCTTTACGATATCAGAAAAACAGCCCTGAACGGCCCATTTGGCACCCAATGCCTCCAAGGTGCCAGCTTGAATATTACCTTGACTACAGTTATCAGTAGAGTTGACTCGATAAAATTTATCTTCATCAGAAAAAGCACTAAACGAAACACTCAAAAGTATCACCAGTGCCGCAATGCTTTGTTTAATACTCATGTATAAACCTCATTAAAAAAGGGGGCCGAAGCCCCCTATCCTCTAAAGTTTTGAGAGGCCACAAATCCAGCCATGCCACCCAAAAGCACAAAGACGATGAGAATGACATCGTGAAGAATGGCCAACATAAACTTAAGCCTTATTCACAGCACGCTTAGCAAGAGTGATGGATTTAAGAGCCATAGCGATACCAACAATTAGCAAGCCAGCCGCACCGATTTTGGTCGCAACGCCAGCAAGGTCGATTGCACTGAATGGGTCAGCACCTGCCTCACTTGCGAAAGCAGCACCAGAGAAAGCAGCCACAGCAACAGTAGCAGCACCACGTTTTGCGAATTTCTTCGCTTGATTGATGTATTTCATAAGTACCTCAGAGAGTTTTGATTAAACGTAAAGCCATCTTGATGGCATAGGTAGAAATGAAGCCCCCAAAGAACACCAAGGAAAAACCAAGGCCGAACATTTGAGTGGCTTCAGGGCCAGTAACCTGAGTGAAATCCATCAGCGAACCGTATTCTTGAGCCGTAACCATGACGTAACCGCTACAAGAAGCAGCATCAACCTCAGGAACGACAGCAATGAAACCGTCAGCGTTTGGAAGTGCGCACACAGGCATAATTAAAAACCTTACTTAGCTTTGTCAGAGACAGGATTGTCGAACAGGCTGCGAATCACTTTGAAGTCACAAACCAAGTTGCGGCGAGGGTCTTCTGGGTCAGGTTCGTACTCGAACTCAACAAGAGCCGGACACATCGTTGTTTCGAATTTAGCGAGAAGTGCATCGTTTGGCGCAAATGGAACCTCGACAGATTCAATACCAAACGCAATTTGAGAGCCGTTTTCGTTTTCCCAAGGCTTGAGTGCCTTACCAGCAAACAAACGACCAATTTCATATTTTTTACCAGATTGCTTACCAACGCCTTTTGAGTAAGTGCCACCTGTTAGAACGTAACGAACAGCCATGCTAATTCTCCATTATCTCTTTGATTATGTGTTTGTATGTATCAGGCAAGTTGAGCAAATCGCCCTGCGTATCCTCAGATATGAGCAACCCGAAAACTTTCTCCAAGTCACCATCCAAGTACTTAGCAATATCCGCTAACGTGCGGCCAACTTGACGACGAGCCCAACGAATGCGCCCGTGCATATCGAGCGCAACTTGTTTCTTTTTTGTAACCACCTTTACTGGAGAGCTGGATACGATAGATGCGCTATACGCACAAATTCCGGCGAAGTAACCGCTGATATTGAGAAGCACATCGATTGGCATCTCCTTCAGCTCACACTCACTTCTAAACCAAAACATATCGAGCCCAAGCTGAGCAGCCTTGTTATAAATACGCCAGTAAATACGAGATTTGCGGTTGCCAACCTCGAATGATTCATTGATAACCTTGCCGGAAGGTTCAGCGAAATAACGCTCACCTGCACTAGGGCCGCAACCCCTATCAGATGTGCGAAACGCATTATCGGCATAGGCTTTTTTTGCATACTCACGACCGAACAGACCGTGGAAGTCATCGACTGCAAGGTCGATTCGAGATAGACGGTTACAGTCGAGAAGTTCTAACCACCAATGCAAACGGAATGCACTTGTGTGCTCAAAAACGTGTTTGCACCCTAGCCCCTCAATTTGGAAATAACAGGTTCCACGGTTGCCACCCAAAGCAACAAATCCAACGTGCTTGTTAGAGTGTTTGGTCATCAAGTGACATGAATCCTCGTAACCGTATAACCCCTTACCACGCCAAGGCGACATTCGAAGGCCAAGAACGTGCAAGCAAAAAACCTCCAAACGTTCCATCATTGCAACGTTCCATTGCTGTTTGTATCGCTCGATTAACTTTTCTTTTTGCTCAGGAGTTTTAGCCATGCGGTAATTTGGCTTAGGGATTGGAGCCCAGATAGCAGAAGAAAGATCTGACTTGTGAGCGTGACGCAAAGATGAGTAAGGGATTGTCCAAGACAGGTAATCAACAAAAACAAAAGGACTCGCCTCAGTATCGATTTCCAATTCTTCAGGGGTGAATACTTGTTTTTTCATGTTCTCTGAAAACCTGTCAAGAGTAAATTTATTGCATATCTTGGGTAAATATTTTTACCTTGTCAAGATACTGTATGAAAAAACACTCCTTATAATGAGAAAAAACATGGACTCAATAAGGGGTTTAACATGCTAAATGAGAACATTAAGAGACTCCGAGAGGAAAAAGGAGTCACTCAGCTTGAAATGGCTAAATCTGTCGGAGCATCGGCAAAAACCGTTATGAACTGGGAATCAGGCAAGACTGAGCCAAAAGCATCAGAGCTAGTTTTAATAGCTAAAAGACTTGGGGTATCAGTTAATGAAGTACTTGGAAGAGAACAGAATCCGCACGAAAGACTGATAGAGAAAATTAGTTCAGCGATTGGAGATTTCAACGACGCGGAGATCGAATCACTGTCGATAATGGTCGAAGGTTTGTATTTGAGGAATCAAAGCAACAGAGCTAGAAATAATTTCTCCTCAGATAAGACTCGCTAACGCTCAAACACTGGCGCGCTACGCTTGCGAATACACGGAGAACACTGATGGTTCAGTGGAATTTACCCCCGTAATACTAGACGGGGGTTTAGCTCCGCTTTTAGGTCCCTCCCGCAAAGCGGGCCCCTCCCAAAATGCTCGCTCAAACGATCGTTAGCAAGCGGCATGTTAAAAAATGACATACCGGAAAGGGTTGGTATGTGATTTCTGTAGTGCAGCATTATGTGTGTTATGTTACGGGCTATCACTTGAAAACGATTCTCTCTCATCTGCACCACGAACAAGTTCGGCTGAGCCACTTCGCACCGCCCACCTTTTCGGCGCTCTAGGCCGAAGGCGAACCACTCAACATAACACTCACCCATAATACGAACTTAAGAGTTAGAAGATTAGCATTGGTGAGGTCAGTTTAGTTACACCGTATTTGGCTGTTGCTGCTTTAAAACCGTGTGGCTGATTAAGTTCCTTCATTGTATCTTGAGTTACGTTCAACACAGTACACGTTGGTTCTGCGTCTTGCTCATTCAATATGAGTCAACATGGACACGCATTTGCTTAACCCAAACGTGTAAGTACTACATTAGTTTTATAGGAACAAGGAATCTAACAGATGTAAACTCTCTACTTTTCAATCTATACCTAGATCTTTCTTCATATGTTCACTCAACTCGTTAGTGGTTCTTACATTAATCTTATGTTTGCAATGATGGATTCTCAGCTCTTCACCAAATAATTTTACTAGTGATTTGGTATACAAAGTACTAATATTATTTATTATTCTATACAATGTATCTTTCTGATAAACAGATCTTTTCGAATTTTGTATTGCAGTCTTCATATTTTAATATCCTTACACGTTTAACTTTATAATTTAAAAAATCAATTTCAACTTTTATTATTACTTTTTCCGATATGTAATGAATCATTATCAATGATGCACAATCAACAATTAAATCACCCGAATCCAACTTAGTAATTTCACGAGACAAATTCTTTATTTTTAAATCTTTATTTTCTATATTTAATCCGATTGAGTTAATTTCTTCAGGATATCGGTTTAACTTAATATCCAATATAGTTTTATTAAGATAGTAGTCTGCCATTATTTCATGGCGGCTTTTAAATATCATTGTCCCCCTCCGATGATGCAAGTTATACTTTCCCACCAGTTAAAAGACAACGTGACTCAGAGTTGCAAAAAGGTAACAATCATGGAATTGATGAACAATGAGCTGATCGGCTTTGCAGCCATTTGTAAACACCTCTCTCTTACAGAGGCATCAAAAGAACTTGGAAAGTCTAAAGCTCAAGTCAGCAGGCAGCTAGCAGCATTAGAAAAACAACTTGGCGTAACACTCGTCCACAGAACAACAAGGAAACTCGTTTTAACTGATCATGGCGAAAGCATTAGAGAGCTTGCTATCAAGACGTTAGAGAGTTTGCACGAGTTAAATTACAGAGCTAGCTCGTTGAGTGAATGCATTGATGGAAAGTTTAAAATCACAATGCCCAACTCTATAGCCTCTTCTATTTTTGGTTCTGTTCTTAAAGACTTAAAAGAACGATATCCAAAAGTTGATTTTGAAATATCGTCAAGTAACAATGTAGAAAATTTATTAGAAAGCAACGTAGATTTAGCGATTAGGCTTAATAATGTTATTGATGACACTCTTATTGCACATAAAATTGGTGATTATAGTGATGTTTTGATATCTAGGGTAAGTAATGCCAACAACAAAACACTATTAATCTACAAACATCATTCGAATAAGGAATCAATTAAAAATCAATATACTGATGTTATCGAAGTTGATAACACCTCTATTTTAATAAACTTTGTTTCTGAGGGAGTTGGGGTTGGTGTCATTCCAAACTATCTTATTAAAAGTAACTATATAGACAAAAACATCCGAATATCGCAAACTTTTGATATAGAACGTTCCATGTATATTGCCTACCCTTATCAAAACCCTTTGCCAAGAAAGCTAGCTGAGATATCTACTTTTATTAGGTCTGAGTTATCACAAGTATTGAAGAGTGAGTCATTTTAGGGCGGTTGTTCAGATTTAGAATTTTGCGTTGTCTACTCAACTAGGCCTAACGCTAATCTTTGTAACATATTGTTTCGGCGGTATTTATTAACACCACCATCTTTATTCTTGCTATCACAATGTGAGATGCTCTGCCGTCTTGTTATCAAGGTTTTGCGTGGAATAAATCACGTGGGGTAAACGATAGATTGACTTACATTAAAATTTTCATCAAAAGCAACTTTATATAAAATTGATTTCATACCAATCTATGTGTATCTTCTACCCATATCCCCACAATAACCAAGGAGAATGCCATGGATAAGCTACTCGCGTCTGCATTAGAAATTAAGCAGCGAACTATGGTGACTGGCTTTTTTGCTAGAAATGGATTCAAAATCGCTATGACCGATTTTGATGATGTCACTTTTGAGCGAGAAGGCGTGCAAGTTAACGTACATTTTGATCTGCAGTCAAACGCGGAGTCTGCATCTGTTTTATCTCATGAGGCATCAATCATTCCTGGCTAAAAACTTTTATTATCACCGATACACCAAGCCGAACATAAACGTTCGGCTTTTTAGTGACAAAAAATGATGAGTGCGAACAAGAGTTGTCGATCACTCGTCTAAATAGACGATTAATAAATCAGCTTCAACTTCGTTCACAACCTTTGGTATCGATGAAAAAAAACGACTCAATAAGTTGTGATGATGACCACAGACAACTAAATCTATCCCCTCTTTTTTGACGATTCCCGATAGTTTTATATGAAGATCGCCTATTACTACCATGGTCTCGTTGACTGGGTATAAGCATTTATCAGCGAGCTCTTGCAGCCTTCTTTCCAATTCTTGCTCTTCCTTCGCTTCCATGACTATGCAATCAACATCTACGTAAACAAATGAGAGTTTGCTGCTTGAGTTATCTGCTTGCATTATTGCTTTTTCGATAACGGCTTGGCTAGATTGAGATAAGTCGACAGCAACCAAAACGTGCTTATAACCCATCATTCCTCCCTAGGTTAGTTTTTGTTCTCATATTAAGTCTAGTCCACATAGAGCGAACACAACATCAAAACTACTGCTACATGATAGTTAAAGGAGTTTAGTGTAAAACAGGCAAATAGTTTTCATTGCAACCTTGTTGCTTCCTCTCATCCAAAGATCAACGATGTTTTTCCAATTTCTTCTCTAATTATCGGACTATTTAACAGGAAGGATGCCAGAAAACATTACGTTGTAACACGCGTTACTACTCTTGATTTCTACTACTCTTGAGGTTTCATATTACCCACTTCAACGTCGCCTAGTTTAGTAAAACTACTTTAGATTAAACATGCTCAATATGTAACGCTCCGCTCAAATCCAGGAGACGTATTTCGGCTAAAAAAAGCAGCTCAATAAGATGAATTTCGCTTCATCTATTACATATGTCTGCGAGTGCTTACTGTTCTTATATCGCTTATTTAATAACTCTAGTTGAATTATCGTTATAAGTTACGGTGTCTCTTTTTTCTTTTTTTAGCATAATCTTCTGCCTGAGAACGAGACTCTCTTGGGCTTTGTAATTAAATTACAAGATCAATCGCGACCAATATGGTTGGAAGATTAAAATACCGAGGTAAACAATTGATATAATTGAGTTTAATTTATAATCTCTTTAAAAAAACGCCTAATTACCTGCACTATGCAAACCAAGGTTAACATAATGAGGTAAAATTTTACCAACTCACTATTTAGTCTTAAAGGCAATTGAACAAGATTAAAATCATATAGGTTTAGTAAATTGTAGTTACAGCGTAACTAGGGTGGTGTTTGGGAATGTAAAGGAATAGAAAATAGAAAGGCAAAAAAACAGGGCGTATGCCCTGTCCATGAATTGATTAGTTTTGTTGCTGTTGTTTTTCTGCGTACTCAGATCGAATCCGTTCGGCAACAATTTTGATAGCTTCTGCAGTACTTGTGCCCTTCGCCATCAATTCTTGAATTCTCTCTACAGCTTGTTGTTGCTCTTGGTGAGATAGAGGGGGTAAATCGTCAAACATAAAAAGCTCCTCATTTTGAGGAGCTGACTATAACGATTCAATTAATAGGTAGCAAGGAAATTAATGGATGCACCCATAGCGTTCTCGTTTGTGTACTGAGCTGCGATATCCAATTCGAACAACTTAAGTGGGGACAACCCGATACCAGCAGTAATGGTTCCTTCGTCATTACTTCGAGCTAAGTTCTTCATATACCCTGCTCGTAATGCCATTTGACGCAAAATATCAAACTCAATACCAGCTCGAATCATTTGCGTATTATCATCAAAGGATGAAAAACGTTTTTCTTCGTTAAGATCGTAGTCAACACTCATCGTAAAGTAATCGGCAACAATCCCTGCCCCAACGGTGTATACAGGACGCATGCTATATTCGTATGATTTTATCGTATCGCTGCCATATTGGAATGATTTTGTTTTAACGTCTCTTCCGATCAAATTTTTCGCTGAAATACCGAGACGATATGGGCCAAAGAACCAAAGTGCGCCTGCGTCTAAGTTAAACATCGTTTCCGCGGTCTCATTTTCACGTAAGTCTTTAGTATCAAAATTCTGAAAACTCGTGGCGTATGAGTATGTGTATATACGCTGAAGTTTAGGAGTAACACCAAAAGAAAGGTGTTGGTTCATGAAATTAGTGTATTTAGCAAGTGAAATACCAGCTTCAGCCACGCCAATAGAAACACCTTGTACATAGCTATCATCTAATGGATTAGTACCTGAGGTATCAACATTTGGTTGTACGAATGATTCAGTGTATAGCTTACCGTATGCAGTTGCAGATAAGAATTTGTTGGGGATACCAATGGCAACGACACCACCAAGATCAAAGTCTGTCTTTTTCCCATCGATAGCATCCATCGATTTTTTGATTTCATCGACGTCTGTTAATTTGCTGATGCGTTCGATCTCATCAACTAGATCATATTGATCATCGTAGCTGCCACCAAAACTTGGCACGATCATGCCTGCATCGTCATTTCGACGATAAATCGCAGTAAGAGCGGGGTTGAAAAAAGGCGCAGTTAGATAAGTTGCTGATACGGTACCAACACCACCCATTGCATCACTACGAGCCTCTATCGCATAAGTAGCAGCAGAGGCAGCATTAGCGAAAAGAATAGTAGCAACAGAAGTGGCAAGAATTTTATATTTGTTTTTCATACTACACTTGTGATTTTAGTTCGTCCTGAACCTTTATCGGCACAAGTAGTATTTCTTTAACTA
>Ga0209272_10002075_pt1 | contig 11635 bp, 12 predicted proteins | sample tdDd002_FD_187125 | JGI IMG/M metagenome (GOLD analysis project Ga0209272, IMG submission 187125) | Marine sediment microbial communities from the Atlantic coast under amendment with organic carbon and nitrate - tdDd00.2 (SPAdes)... | ecosystem: Environmental > Aquatic > Marine > Coastal >... | reverse complement strand
GATCAAGGGAGAGGTAGAGTGTGATGAAATAGAGGTAATGGATGGCGCTAAGATAACCGGAGAGATAACTACAGGGAACTTCATTATAGGTAATGGAGGAATATTTGAAGGAATAATAAAAAAAAAATCTAAACAGTGACTTTAAAATAAGGACTAATAATATCAGGAGCAAAAAGTTATCACCTCTAAAAATATTAAAGGGGTGGTAACTTTTATTATGTTTATCACCTTTAAAATCTTTAAATGCAGTAGAACTTATACAGAAAAGATAAGAAGATAGTTTTATTGAAAATTAAGAGGAATGGTACCCTGCCTGTATCATGATAAATAGTAAGTAGGCAATATATATAATAAGTAAAACACACATACGTATACTTTATAAAGTCGATAGTTCTCTTGGTATAAGTGTATAGATGAACATAGTGTATCGGTATATTTAGCTGAGTTATAAAAACATACAGAAAAAAACTATATAAATAAACTATTATATAGTTGATATTTTCCACAAAACTCTGTAAAATTGATTTTATAAGGAAAAAATAATGAGAGGGTAACTAGATGAGAGAGAATTTATACATAACAATAACAGATGTTAAGGGATCAAAGCACTTTACTTTTAATCAAATAATTAAAAAATACTTGTTATATCTAGTTAGTGGAATATTGGGGATATTTTTGATACTGGGAATCAGTGTCATGGTACTGGGAAAGAAAGCAACGGAATATAAGTATCTTCAGACTGAAAATGAGAAGCTTTTAAATGATATAGATGGTATACAGAATGAGATCTCATCTAAGGCTATGGAGCTTGATAACCTGAATGAAAAACTTCAGGCTGTGGAGGGAATAATAGATTCAGAAGGAACAAGGGAAGATCTGAATATAGATGAAAGACTGGATATAGCTATGTTAACAGTGGCAGAAAGAAAACACCTTTTAAATATAATACCAAGCGGGAACCCTATAGAACCCTTTACTATATATACGAGTAGGTTTGGATCAAGAATTCACCCGGTACTAAAAACCAGGTTGAACCACTGGGGTCTGGATTACAGAGCTAAGGTGGGAACTCAGCTAATAGCACCAGCAGACGGAGTGGTGAAATTTGCCGGAAGACACGGAACTTTTGGAAACTTAACTATTATATCCCATGCCTTTGGTTTTGAAACATATTTTGCCCATCAGAGTAAGATGGATGTAAAGGTAGGAGATGTTGTTTCAAAGGGAGATGAGATAGGAAAAACAGGTAATACAGGAAGGTCTACAGGGCCGCACCTACACTATGAGATCCACTATCTAGGCAAAAAACTAGATCCTATTAATTTTGCAAAGTGGGATTTAGAGAATTATAATACATTGTTTGAAAAGGAGAAAAATATCAAATGGCAATCTTTGGTAAGTCTAATCAGGAAGCAGTACAAAACATTTCAGTTACAGGGACAACTACTATCGCTCAAGGAACAAGGATAGAGGGAGACATGAACTTAGAGTGTAACTTAAACATCGATGGTTACCTAAAGGGGAACATCTCTTCTACAGGAGGAGTGACGATAGGACAAAGCGGAAGAATCGAAGGGACACTGGTATCTGAAAGACTAATTGTAAGTGGTCTTATTAAGGGAGAGATCGAGTGTAACAGCTTAGAAGTATTAAGCGGAGGAAGGGTTGAAGGAAACCTTCTTACAGCTAATCTTATCATTGAAGACGGGGGAATCTTCGAAGGGATCAGTAAGAGAAAAGACAATGGTGTACTTGAGTTAAAAAAGGAAAAGGTTAAAAAAGAGAAGGAAGCTTAATTACGACTTAAATAACGTATAGCTAACCTTTAAGGAAAAACTTTTTTAAAAAACTTGTGTTTTCCAAAAAAAATTGATATACTCTTCGAAGTGAAAAAATTTAAGGAGGGAACCAATGATGTTTAAAAAGGCTATGTTAAGAAGAAAAAAGTTAAAAGCCCCGACGATATCAATATTGGTTTTATCTTCGTTATTTATAGATACAAAAACATTTATTTCTGATTTATTTGATATTATTTCAATTGAAGAGGATATGGGAATAGTGACTGCAATGTAATTGCAGTTTCTATTCCCATTTTTTTTATACTTTAATAAACTATAAAAAGAAACTCAGCTCTATAAGCTGAGTACTGATAATCATATTCATAAATTATCATTGTTTATCAGCAAAATACCGAGTCGAATGAGGCAAAGCCTCTTTTCTTGGAATTTTTTAAAGGAGGAGAATCATGAAGGACATTATTTCGATGAGAAGCTTGAAAAAGAATGAAATTGAAAAAATCTTGGAACTTGCGAAAAGGCTGGAGGAAAACCCACAGCCAGATCTACTTAAGGGGAAGGTAGTATCATCTCTTTTCTTTGAACCATCAACAAGAACCAGACTATCATTTTATTCAGCAGCTCAGAGATTGGGAGCACAGGTATTAGGATTTGATTCTCCAGACGGGACATCTCTTAAAAAGGGAGAAAGCCTCGCTGATACAGTGAAGATGGCAGCAGCTTATTCAGATGTAATAGTAATGAGACATCCACTAGACGGAGCGGCAAAGCTTGCCGGGGAATCTGTAAAGGTACCTGTACTAAATGCAGGAGATGGAAGTAATCAGCACCCCAGTCAGACACTCCTTGACCTTTATACAATAAAGAAGGAGAGAGGAAACTTAGATAATCTAAAGATTGCCTTTGTAGGGGACTTAAAGTATGGAAGAACAGTACACTCTCTGTCTAAGGCGCTGACAAACTACGGGGCGGAGATGTATTTTGTAGCACCAGACTCACTCCAGATGCCAGATTATGTATTGGAAGATATGGATAAAGCAGGAATCACCTATCACATAGTAGAGGATTTTAGAGATATCCTTTCTGAGATAGATGTATTTTATATGACAAGAATACAAAAAGAGAGATTCCCAGATGAAGAGGAATATGCCAAGGTAAAGGGAGTCTATGTAATAAATAAAGGAAATATTTTAGGAAAGTGCAAAGATGAGATGATTATTATGCATCCCCTTCCAAGAGTAGGTGAGATATCAGAAGATTTAGATGACACTAAACATGCTAGATACTTTGAGCAGGCGGCAAATGGTGTACCAACCAGGCAGGCTATGTTAGCTACAGTACTCGGGATAGAATTTTAAGGAGGGAATATGGAACTTCAGATAACAGCGATAACAAACGGAAGTGTTATAGATCATATAAATTCAGAAAAAACTCTGAAGATAATGGAGATATTAAAGCTAAGTACAGCCAAGGAAAAAGTTACAGTGGCCTTTAACTTAGAGAGTAAAGCCCTGGGAAAAAAAGGAATAATAAAGGTGGAAGGGAGAAAGATAACAAGAGATGAGATGGAAAAAATAGCTCTTCTGGCTCCTTATGCTACCATTAATCATATAGAAAACTGCAAAGTTATAAATAAAGAGAGAGTATCAGCACCAGATGAAGTGGTGGGAATAATAAGATGCAGCAATGTAAAGTGTATATCAAACTTTGAAAAGATAGCCAGTAAGTTTGTAAGAGAAAGCGATAACTATAGATGTAACTACTGTGAAAGAACAATTCATAAGAATTCAATAAATTTAAGATAGAGGTGAAGGAATGTTTTTAGAAGATGTAAAAGTTTTAGAAAATAGGTATGTTGGGGATAAGTACTATTTAATGAAGGTAAGAGCCCCTAAAGCAGCTAAGGCAGCTAAGGCAGGACAGTTCTTCATGATTAAGTGTAATGACAGTGTAAGAGTACTAAGAAGACCAATCAGTCTTCATAATGCAGATGCAGCTGATATGACCCTTGAATTTTACTATGAGCAGGTAGGTAAGGGAACAGCAGAGTTTGCTCACCTTCAGGCAGGAGATGAGATAAATATCCAGGGACCTCTGGGGACTGGCTTTGATACAGATGTAGAGGGCAAGAAAGTGATCTTAGTAGGTGGAGGAATGGGAATGGCTCCATTAAAGCTTCTTGCAGAAAAGCTAAGTGAGAAAAATGATGTAAACTTCATCGCCGGTGGAAGAGATAAAGGTGCAGTGGAGATCGTAAAGAACTTTCACGTGGAAAACATAATTATAGCTACAGATGACGGAAGTGTAGGAAGAAAAGGAAATACTGTGGAAGTATTAAAGGATATGCTTTCAGAGGGGAAATATGATGTAGTTTATACATGTGGTCCCCACGGGATGATGCTGGCTGTAGCAGATACAGCTCATAAAGCAGGTGTGAGATGTCAGATATCACTAGAAGAGAGAATGGCATGCGGAGTAAAGGCATGTGTAGGATGCTCTATAAAGACTAAAGCAGGAATGAAAAAGGTATGTGCAGACGGGCCGGTATTTGATGCAGAGAGTATCTTAGATCTAGATCCTGCAGACAAGCCATCATGCGAGTGCAAAGGAAAGTGCTAAGAACTTTGACTTTCAAGTAAAAACTTTTTCATAACCAGGAAGCATCAAATGAATTTAGAGAGTAAGGAGAATGAAATGAATAGATTAAAAACAAAATTTGTAGGTTTAGATTTAGATAATCCAATTATGACAGCATCTGGATGCTTTGGGTTCGGAAGAGAATATAACGATTACTTTGATCCAAGTGAGCTGGGAGCAGTAGTAGTAAAGGGACTGACAACAGAGCCTAGAGACGGAAACTACGGAACAAGAATAGCGGAGACATCATCTGGGATGCTTAACTGTGTAGGTCTTGAAAATCCAGGGATTGATCACTTTGAAGATGTAATCTTAAAGGAAATAGCGGGAATTACAAGCCCTATAATCGCAAATATAAATGGTAAAACTGTGGAAGAATATATCGAGATCGCTAAAAGAGTAGAGAAGATAGATGCAGTAAAAGCGATAGAGCTAAACATCTCATGTCCAAATGTAAAGGATGGAGGAATGGCTTTTGGAGCTAACCCAGAGGTAGCAGGTAAGGTTACTAAGATGGTCAGAGAGGTAACAACTAAGCCAATTATTGTAAAGTTATCACCAAATGTAACTGATATCGTAGGGATAGCAAAGATAGTAGAAGCAAACGGAGCAGATGCAGTGGCTCTTATAAACACTCTTCTTGGAATGGCAATCGATATCAAGAAGAAAAAACCGGTACTTGGAAATATCTTCGGAGGATTATCAGGACCAGCAGTAAAGCCAGTGGCACTAAGAATGGTATATCAGGTATCACAAGCTATAAATATTCCGGTACTGGGAATGGGTGGAATTTCAAGTGTAGAGGATGCAATAGAGTTCTTTATGGCTGGAGCTAACGCAATATCTCTGGGAACCGGAATCTTTACAAATCCAATGCTTCCAGTTGAGATCAAAAAAGGACTTCAGAAGTACTGTGAGGAAAATAACCTTGAAAACATCTCTGAGATAGTAGGGTGTATCCATCCTCCAAAACCAGAGGCGAAAAAGAAGTAAAAGACGGTGTAGTCAAAAAAGTTATTAAAGAAAAGACAGGTGTATGCAGATACTGTGGGGGTATCTAAGGAAAACGCAGAAAACAGAATAGCTGAAAAGCGGATTTATAAGGAAAATAATTAAAAAATAAAATGAGGAAACTCAGACAGGGCTGTCTGAGTCCCAAGCTTCATACTCAGATAGAGTCTTCGTTGAAGTTTTGGGAAAGGAGAATGGACATGATAAATGCAAAGGACAGATTAATAGTAGCACTGGATTTTCCAACATTAGAGGAAGCAAAGGGACTTGTTGAGACGCTTGGAGATTCAGTATCGGTATATAAGGTAGGACTTGAGATGTTCCTTAACTCAAAAGGGGAAGCTGTAAAGTACCTGAAGGACTTAGGAAAGAAGATATTCCTAGACCTTAAGTTCCACGATATTCCAAATACTACAACTATGGCTTCAATCTTTGCCGCTAAGCAGGATGTATTTATGTTCAACGTACACGCTGGTGGAGGAAAGACAATGATGTCAAGCGTAGCTGAAAAGGTAAAGGAGATAAGTCCTGAAACTCTGGCTATCGCAGTAACTGTACTAACTAGCTTTACTGAGGAAGAAGTATCTGAGCACTTTGCAACTAATCTTAACATCAAGGAACTGGCTATGCACTGGGCTCGTGCTACAAAGGAAAGCGGAATGGACGGAGTAGTATGTTCACCTTGGGAAGCATCTGCAATAAAGGAAGCGTGCGGGCAAGAGTTTAAAACTGTATGTCCGGGAGTAAGACCGCAGTGGGCTGCTGCTAACGACCAAAAGAGAATCATGACTCCTAAAAAAGCTATTGAAAACGGATGTGACTTCTTAGTAGTAGGCAGACCAATAACTAAGGCTGAAAATCCAGTGGAAGCAGCTAACCTTATAATGGCTGAGATAAACGAAGCCCTGGCAAAGTAGTTTTAAAGCTATAGAAAAAACATTAATTTAAGGGAGGGTATCCATGCTAATAAAAAATTGTAGATTAACAGACAGAGAAGGGTTAGTAGATATCCTTATAGAAGATGGCAAGATAACTAAGGTAGAGGTCGGAATTCAGTATGACGGAGAAGTAATAGAGGCAGCTGGTAAGTATGTACTTCCTGGGATGATAGATGTACATACTCATATGAGAGAGCCTGGGATGACTCATAAGGAAACGATAGAAACAGGAAGTATGGCGTGTGCCAAGGGTGGAATAACTACCTATGTGGATATGCCAAACACAAATCCTGCTACTATAACAGTGAAAGCTCTAGAGGAAAAGAGAAAGCTATCGGAAGAAAAATCCATTGTAAACTTTGGATTTAACTTTGGAGGATCTCTTGATAATAACTCAGCTGAGATAAAGGTAGCTACTGAGGAAAAAAATATAGTTGCAACAAAGGTATTTTTAAATATATCCACTGGAAAGATGCTTATTGAAAACGATGAAGTATTAGGAGATATATTTGAAGCCAGTGATAAGGTAATGGTTCATGCAGAAGGAATGATGGTACAAAAGGCCATCGACTTTGCTAAAAGATACAATAAGAAACTATACCTGTGTCATATCTCACAGGAATCTGAGTTAGAGCTTGTCAGGGAAGCTAGAAAGGATTACAGTGAGATCTATGTAGAGGTAACTCCTCACCACCTGTTCCTGAGTCTGGATGATCAGACACAGAGACTGAGAATGAAACCTGAGTTAAAGCCTAAGGCAGATGTGGATGCTATGTGGAAGGCTATAGAGGAAGGGATGATAGATACTATAGGTACAGATCATGCTCCCCATACACTGGAGGAAAAGGATGCCAACATAACATTTGGAATCCCAGGAATAGAAACAGCTATGCCTCTAATGCTTGATGCAGTAAACAGCGGAAGGCTGACACTGGCTAAGTTAGTTGATATGTATTCAGCTAAGCCAGCAAAGATATTTGATCTTGCAGGGAAGGGTAGAATAGAAGTAGGCTATGATGCAGATATAATCATTGTAGATATGGAAAAAGAGTATATCCTTAGAAATAAAGAGATAGTATCTAGATGTGGGTGGACACCATTTGACGGTAAAGAGGTAAAGGGAATGGTAGAAACCACTATAGTTAATGGAAATGTAGTATACAATGCAAATAATGAAAATAAGTTTAATAAAATTATTGGAAGGGAAGTGAAGATAAATGGATAGAGCAAAGATAGTAGCATCAGTATTATTAGAAACAGAGGCAGTAAGACTAAATGTGGCGGAGCCATTTACATTTGTATCTGGAATCAAAAGTCCAATCTACTGTGATAACAGAAAAGTAATCGGGTACCCTGAAGGAAGAACAGCAGTGGTAGAAGGATTTGTAGAGGCACTGGAAGGAAAGGAATATGATGTACTAGCTGGGACTGCAACAGCAGGAATTCCCTGGGCAGCATTTGTAGCTGACAGACTAAATATGCCGATGTCATATATAAGATCAGCTAAAAAAGCTCACGGTGCGGGAAACCAGATAGAGGGAGCAGACCTTAAAGGGAAGAGGGTAATCGTAGTAGAGGACCTTATCTCAACTGGAGGAAGTTCTATAAAGGCAGTGGAAGCAGCAAGAGAAGCCGGGGCAGAATCTGTAGAAGTAGTAGCAATCTTCTCATATGAGTTCGAAAAAGCTCATAAGGCATTTGAAGCAGCTAATTGTGCATGGACAACTCTATCGGATTTTTCAAATTTAATAGGACTTGCGACTGAAAAGAACTACTTAAAGTCTGATGAAGCAGAGACAGCACTTAAGTGGAATAAAGCTCCGTCTGAATGGGGAAGATAAGAATAGCAAAAGAGCCAGATAGCTAAAAGCTATCTGGCTCTTTTTTATATCTTTTGAATCTATGAGTGGCTAATTAAACTAATGTCATAAGTAGCTTTGCCAGCATAAGAGCTGTAACTGTACCTATGGCTGAACCAAAGATTCCCATCATAAGTCCGGCGGGAATAAGAGCCTCATCGTATGTACCAGCTAGAATTGGTGCTGATACAGAACCACCGATGTTGGCCTGTGATGCGATACCGCAAATATATAGATCAAGCTTAAATACCTTAGCAAGAATAAGAAGAACAATAAGGTGGAATAAAAGAACAAGTACTCCAGCAATAATATAGATAGCAGCCTGTCCCATATCGATAGTAGAGAAATCTGTAGAAGTAGCGATAAGTCCTACAACGATATAAAGTAACACACTACCAACATGATCTGTACCCTTGATCTTCTTTAAAGGAGTAGTACTTCCCATGATACCGAATAGAGTAGCTAATATAACAACCCATCCAGAACCACTAAAGAAGCTTCTAAGACCAAATAAGAAGTTATCTGATGTAAGTCCACCAGGATTAACTACCTGTTTACCAAGAACCATAACGATACCAGCAACTCCAAGACCAAGTCCTAAAGTCATCATGAAATCCATAAATTCATAGTCTCTTTTATCTTCATTAGCAGCAGCATTAGTATGGATGTGGGCGATAATTCTATCTACCTCATCACTGTTAGCTCCTGAAAATTGATTAAACTTTTTTCTCATTGGTGCAAAACTGATAAGTAAAACTAACCAGAATGAAGCACAGATATTATCCATAAGGAATGCATATGTAAGAGCCTGTGATCCGTCTAATACTCCCAGCCCCTGCTGAGCAGCAGCCATATTTGTAGATCCTCCAACCCATGAAGATGAAAGGATTGAGAATGTCTGCCATGCATCTACTTCAAACTTACCTTTTAAAGCCATGAATACAATAATAAATCCCATAATGATACTTGCAGTTACTGCAAGGAAAGACCCCATAAGTTTTGGTCCTAATTTGAATACGTCTCTAATATCATTTTTTAGTAGTAGAAGGAAAAGCATCATAGGTAACAGATAATACTTTAAACTACCTATAAAACTAGAAAGCTGTGGACTAAGTTCCCAAATGTGCAAAGATGCACCGATCATTCCACCAAAATAAATAAATGTTAAACCTGGAATAACTTTGAATAATTTTAACTTTAGCTTTTTTTCACAATATAACACCCCAGTTATAAAAAGAACCAATAGTGAGAAAAAACTATAAACACTTGTAATCATAAAATACCCCCTCAAAATCCGACTGTCAGTTAACTAAAACCACTATAGTTTATAAAGTGAACTTTCAGTTCGTATATTAATCATTATAAAGCAATCGTAATAAAAATTCAAGGAAAATTTAATTGAAATTTAAGCTTAATTTAAGTCTTTTGAAATGATCACTTTTAAAGATCTGAGTATATTAAGGTCAGTCATATGGGGTTTGTGAATGAAGGGTGGAAAAAACATTGAAAAAATGAATGGTTATAGACAAATAAAGAGAGCCTCTATATAGAGGCTCTCTTCCTATCATTTAAATTTAATTATATTAATTGCTGGCTAACTTTACTTTTTTAATCTCTTCAGTAATAAGTGGTATTACCTTTGATGCGTCTCCTACTATTCCAAGATCTGCATTATTAAAGATAGGTGCACCTTTATCCTTGTTTACTGCGATGATAAAGTCTGATTCTTCCATTCCGGCTACGTGCTGGATAGCTCCTGAGATACCCATAGCAAAGTATACATCTGGTCTTACTGTTTTACCAGTCTGACCTACCTGTCTGTCGTGTCCTAGCCATCCTGCGTCTACTGCTGCTCTTGATGCTGATACTATTCCATTAAGTTCCTCTGCAAGTCCCTCTAAGTGAGCAAAGTTATCTGAGTTTCCTATTCCTCTACCTCCAGATACAAGGATATTAGCTTCGGTAATGTCGATCTTTTCTTCCTCTTCCTTTACTATCTTAAGAACTTTAACTCTTAACTTAGAAAGATCTAAAGTTACTTCATGGTTTTCTATCTTACCAGTTCTAGCAGTATCTCTTTCAGCTTTCTGCATTACACCAGGTCTTACAGATGACATCTGTGGTCTGTGATCCGGACAGATGATAGTAGCCATCAGGTTACCACCAAATGCAGGTCTTGTCATAAGAAGCTCTCTGTCATCTCCAATCTCAAGCATTGTACAGTCAGCAGTCAGCCCTGTTACTGTTCTTGCTGATACTCTAGGTGCAAGATCTCTACCGATAGTAGTTGCTCCCACAAGGGCAATCTCAGGCTTCTTTTCGTTGATTATCTTAGACAGTACCTGAGTATAAGCTTCAGTGTCATAGATAGCAAGATGCTCATCGTCTGCTACGATTACATTATCCGCACCATATGCAACAAGTTCTGCTGCTAAACCTTCTATATTATGTCCTAGTACCACTGCAGTTACTTCTTCATTTAGAAGAGCTGCCAGTTCCTTACCTTTTCCTATTAACTCTAAAGCTACATTTTGTATGATTCCGTCTCTTTGCTCAGCAAAGACAAGGATCCCTTTATAATCATTTAAATTCATCTCTCGTCTCCTTTTATATTACAAACTTTTCCTTAAGTTTTTCTACGATTATCTTTGCTGCTTCCTTAGGCTCTACATCATGTATCTTTCCAGCCTGCTTAGCTCCCTTGGTAAATGACTTTCTTACCTTTGTAGGAGACCCTTTAAGTCCTAACTTCTCAAGATCTACAGTGATGTTTGTAGTATCCCATACCTCTACTTCCTTGTCATAAGCTTCCACGATTCCTCTTACAGACATATATCTTGGCTGGTTAGCCTCAGTAAGTACTGTTACAAGACATGGCATCTTTACTTCAAGAAGGTAGTATCCGTCCTCTACTGCTCTTTTAATAGTAAGGTTTTTATCCTCATCACACTGCATATCCTTTACATATGAAACTTGCGCAAGATCCAGGTGTTCTGCTATCTGCGGTCCAACCTGAGCTGTATCCCCATCTATCGCCTGTCTACCAGCGATGATTAGATCGTAGTCTAACTCCTTTATAGCTGCAGCAAGGGCATTTGATGTAGCCAGAGTATCTGCTCCTGCAAACTTTCTGTCTGTAAGAAGTATCGCTTTATCTGCTCCCATAGCAAGAGTTTCTCTAAGAGCTTCCCTAGCCTGAGGTGGTCCCATTGTAATAGCTGTTACATGAGCTCCGAATTTATCTTTAAGTTTTAGAGCTTCCTCTAAACCTGCTTTATCATCTGGGTTTATTATACTAGGTACTCCGTCTCTTATTAGTGTACCAGTTACAGGATCTAGTCTGATCTCTGTAGTATCAGGTACCTGTTTTACACAAACTACTATTTTCATGGTT
>Ga0209272_10002073_pt1 | contig 11642 bp, 12 predicted proteins | sample tdDd002_FD_187125 | JGI IMG/M metagenome (GOLD analysis project Ga0209272, IMG submission 187125) | Marine sediment microbial communities from the Atlantic coast under amendment with organic carbon and nitrate - tdDd00.2 (SPAdes)... | ecosystem: Environmental > Aquatic > Marine > Coastal >... | reverse complement strand
CTCTAAATTCTTTCATCAATACCTCCAATTAATCATATGTTTCTAAATAATCTATATCTTCTTCAAGAACCCAGAAATAAGTTTCATCGGTTCCAAATAACAAAACATAACCTTCTTTTCTAGACACTATTCTACCATTTCTACTAAGGAAATTTACAATACCAGGTGTATCTTTAATATCATCAAATACTAGTGTGTTATAAGTCATAGCATCTTTTTTTGTTCTTACATTAACAATTGATTTCTGCGAGTCAAGCGTATAGTCTTCAGCAGATTGAACAAGTATCCATCCCCTAACATCTGTTTTTGTATCCATGTACATAAGCTCCACATAGTACCATTCGCTTTCATAGTCACCATGTTCTGTTCGACTTTTCTCAAGAACACGTACTAAATAATCATAGTCTATTCTTTTGACTGCTATGCTCAGTGGTGATGGTGATAATCTTAGTATACTGTTCTGCTTAATAACTTTATATTGTTCGTCCCGACTCATTTCAAGTTGTGTGGAATCCACAAATAATGTTCTATCAAACGTTTCAATTTTTGTAACATTATCATCAAATACATAATTCATAATCGAATTAAAAATATGGTCATCAAAAATAATTTCACTTCTAAGAACTTCTATTTGATCAGATAGTAGCAATTTATCGGCTTCCAATTGAGCAATTTGATTTTGATGAGTTAAAATATCACTTTTCAGCAGATTATTCAATTCATCTTGTTGAAGCATTCTCCTGCTTGTAAAATCATTCTCTACTTCTTGATGATTTAGATCTTTCCTCAAATCGTTTATCAGAAGAAGTAGCATTACAATAATCAAAGCATGTAGAATTATTAAACCCTTCTTCTTCATTGAAACTCCTTAATGTTCTTTATCTAAATGATCTTGGATTATAGAAATCCCCGTTTTATATTCCTTGTGAAGATAAAACTTCAATAGATGAAATACCAATAAATATGCAGCTAAATATTCCAACATCACAACTATAAAAAATATTGCGAAGAACCCCATGGTTAAGAAACCAACAAACGATAACAGAAACAACACCAAAAAAAATCCAAAACCTGCGTAAAGAAATCTTTCTAGCCCCGCACTGCAATAAGCTTCTATGTCTATGGTCGTATCATCGTAATTATCTTTAATATGAATACGAAAATGAGGTTGTACCAATGAAATAAACTGTGTATTCCCTCTAAAGTCGTAACCTTCAGTTATTTTGTGACCAACAAACGGTTTTGTTGTAATCAATTGACTTTTGTTTGGATGAGTGCCATCATCAAATATTATTTCACCCAATGCTTCAGAAGCCTGTTCAGAAAACAACGGACTTTTGATAGTAGATAAGCCTATGTAAGATTTTAATTTATTCATTGATCCTCCAATCTTATATTGATTGTATTACATTTGAATATGTTTTTATGTAGAATTATAAGTACTATATACCCATGTTTAGCTATTATAGTAGTTTAATTTAATCTCTAAAGACATAGTATGTTTTTTAACTCTTTCTATCTGCTTTTCCAAACAATACTTTTTATCATAAAAGAGTTCATTCGATTCCCTTAATCATTATCACAATTGTAGTTCTAAAGTATATATCTAATGGAATAAGAATAATAATTAGTCGTTCATAGACTATTTATTCTTATCTTTTGTTTTTATCAGATTTAATTCTTGAATCCAATTAAAAATGTTATCATAATGTTCCTCGGCTAGATATATTATATCAACAATACCAATTTTACCCAATACAAATATGTGAAATATAAGTTGCTTTTATCGATTTAATACTCTGTTAATTTTTAGAATCATCAAAAAGGTTTTGCATAAGCAAAACCTTTTTTCTTTATTCTTTATCCAGATATATCTTTACATCAACATTGAAGTTAAGCATAAATCCTTCTGTATCTTCAATTGAAATCTCTATAGGTACTATCGTTTCACCATTTTTTATAAATGGCAGTCCATTAATCTTTTCCACTGTACCTGTAATGGTTCTTGATTTATCAAATAACGGTGTTATCTCAATTTCCTGTCCAATGCTTATTTCATTAATGAATTCTTCTGATACTTCTGCTTCTATATATAAATCTGAATCATCTACAAGTTTATAAATGTTAGTTTTTGGTACAATATAATCACCAACTAATAAATCAAGTTCAGAAACTACACCACTGTCAATATGAGCAACTACATAGTCACCATCTATTATTTCTTTGTTATTTAAGATACCCTCAATCGTATTGATTGTCTTAGATAGTTTTTTATACTCTACAGCACTTTCTTCATCAGAAAATGTGTTATTTATCGTTTCATTTTCGATAGAAAGTTTCAGGTCTTTCACTCTTGATACCAGTTGATTGTAAACACTTTTTGACTCATTAAGCTCAAATTCAGTTTTAATACCACTATCAAATAATGTTTTATCCTTATTGTATTTTTCTTCAGCGACAGACAAACTCGACCTTGCTTCAGAAAGCGAATTTTGTAGTTGCAGTGTTGTTATATCCGATTTGTTCATTCTCTTAGAAATTAACTCAAGTTCTTGTTTATAAATATCCAAGTCATTCTCTATAAGCGCTTTATCAAATTTAAGTATCTTATCATTTTTTGAAACCTTATCCCCTGTTTTACTAATCACTTCAAGGACTTTTAATTCTATATCAACATTGACACTTTGAATATTCTTTGATTTAACAATACCAAACACTTCAATGCTCTCTCTTATTTCCTCTTCTGGTTCTTTAGGAAGTTCATCCAACGCTTCTGCATTAGAACATCCAGTGAGAGCAAATGTAACAACACTCATAATCATCACAATTAATAGCAAATATTTTCTTTTCATTTTTAACCTACCCTTTCATTCGGATTAATTATCATACCGTCCATAACTCTAATTATTCTATTGCCGTAAGCTGCCGATTTTTCAGAATGGGTTACTTGTACAATTGTTTTCCCTTTTTCTTTGTTTATCGTTTTGAACAAGTTCATAATATCCTCACCAGTTTTTGAATCCAAATTTCCAATAGGTTCATCAGCTAGGATAATCTCAGGATTATTAATTAGTGCTCTTGCTATTGCTACACGTTGTTGTTGCCCACCCGACAGTTCCCTTGGTGTATGTTTAGCTCGGTCAGTAAGACCAACAATTTCTAGTATTTCCTTTAGATCCTTCTTATAATTTTTAATTTTTTTCCCATCTAAGAGGATTGGTAACATGATATTGTCCACAACACTTAAATTCGGTATCAAGTTGTAAAACTGAAAAACAAAACCGATGTCTCTTCTTCTCATAATACTTTCATGTTTGTCCTTCATTACAGATATACCGTTTCCTAAGACCCTGATGTCTCCATTGGTCGGTTTATCAAGACCACCAATTAGATACAGCAAGGTACTTTTACCAGATCCTGATGGACCCATAATTGAAACAAATTCACCTTTAATAATTTCAATATTAATATCTCTTAGCACTTCAAGACTTTCTTTTCCCATTGGAAATGCTTTGGTTAAATTTTGTACTTCTATAACTTTCACAAGATACTCCTTTACTCATATTTGATTGCTTCTATAATATTCATTTTAGATGTCTTAATTGATGGAATTAGATTTGAAAACAGTGATATGATACTCCCACTTATTACTCCAATTATCATCATATCAATTGAATAATGTATGCCGACTGGTAAATCCATGGCCTTCAGTATAAAACCAGTTATGATTAAAAATGCTATACCACTTATAACACCAGCTACGCCACCTACCAGCCCACTGCATATTGCTTCTACAGATAGCATTTTAATGGTTTGAGACTTTGACATACCGACTGATCTCATCATTGCAAAGTTTCTTTTTCTGCTTAACATACTCACTATGAAGTTATTTAGAATGCCAAATATACCAATCACCATTGCAACAAATGAAAATCCTTTTAGTAACATGAATATTTGATTATTCGCTTCCATGTTCTTTACTTGTAATTCATGTAGAGTGGATATCCATGGTTTAGTTCTAGTAAATTTAGTCTCCAGTAATTCTTTTACACGTTCTGGATCTGTTGATGTCTTGATGTAGATATCATCATAGAATTTAAGTTCAGCATCTTTTTTTAGATAATTTTCCGATACCATGGCCAAACTGCCGTTATTCATTAAGGTTTTAGTAAATCCAGCAACTTTATAGACTTTATCAGATTTATCAAACTCGAGTATGATGTCATCACCGACTTTGTAATCAAACTTATCTCTGATCATAGTAGAGAGTATGACACTTCTTGACTCAACAACATTTTTAATGATCTCATCTTTATCACCTACTATAGGGAAATCCCAATAGTCAAAATACTCATAAGGGTTTATACCAAAAACACTTCCTATTTCGTAATCAGTATTTTTTATTTTTATACCATAGGTATTATAAACACCTAATGTATCTTCAACACCTTCTACGGTTTTTATTCTTTGTTCTGTATCTCTATCGTTTCCGTATTCATAGTACCAAACATCGAATTTTGCACTGTTGTAAACATCCAGAACTTCTACACCAACACTATAACTGATGAGATTAATCATCAGGATGCCTGCTATTCCAAGTGTTAATAATGAAATATTATTTAAGATGCTTTTGTTATCCTTTATATTTTTAACCCCTAAAAATCCTATGTTTCCGAATAAAGGTGTCATAAGCTTATCTAGAATAATCAACATAAAATCAGTGAATAAAGGTACTAGAAATACAATACCTACACATAATGTCAACAGACAAAGCACATTGATTATCATGGAAGCACCACCTAAATCGAGAACTGGCAATACAAATGATATGATGACTAAAAACAGTCCAATGAAGTACTTCACCGTTTTCTTTTTATAAGCTGATTCAATATTGCCTAAAACGACGTCTCTAAGAGGTATCTTTGATATTTTTAGTATTGGTGCTAGAGCACTTAATACGGAAAGTACAATTGACATGCCAAGTGCTACGATGATCTGTGGTAGACCATATACCATGTCGACCTTTAATTTGGAGACTGAATAAGGATCATCCGCCATTATGGTTGTGATACCTTTTAAAACCAATATCCCAAGTCCTATACCGATAAGGCCACCAATAAGTCCATAGAAAAAACTTTCCTTTAATAAGACTAGATCGGTTTTTCGTTTAGTTGCCCCTATGGACCTGAAGGTACCAAGTATTGGCAATTTCTCTGTTACAATAACTTTGAAAGCTGTATAAATTATGAAGACACTTGTTACAACTACAAGAGTCAACATCAAAATAAATGGAACAATTATGGTATTGATACTCGCATCTATTTCGTCTTGTGATATTGGATTTCTTACTTCATATCTTTTATAAGGTGTCTTAAGTGCCTCGATGACCTCCTGAACTTCAACGCCATCTTTGCTTTTGATTAGTATTGAATTGGACAATCCTTTCTTATCGAGTATTTTCTCGGCTGTTGATTTTGGTACAACTATAAGCACTTGATTCCTACTAGGCCTAAGTAAACCATCAGACGATCCGATCTTGGATATCCTGAATTTATGTACCGATTCATTGATATTGATACTGATTGTATCTCCTAGTTTCAAACCTAGATTCTCGGCATCCAATTCACCAATGATCAAGTCTTTTCCTATAAACTCATCATTTAGTTCTTCTTTAATTGTAATAGGATTCATGAGTTCAAGGTCTTCATACTCATAAGCCTTAATATCAAAACTTACATTCTTATCATTAACCTGATCGTTATAAGATCCTGAAAATTGAATAATATCAACTTGGTATTCGATCAATTCCTCGGCGCCACCTGCATCCTTTACTCTGAAATAATTAGATGGCGAATCCTCATTTGCATGTACCACAATATTGGAAGTCCCTATATATTTCTTGATTTGTTCCATGTAAAGATTTTCAAGGGTTCCTTTTAATGATACAGATGCAAAAGTCAAAGCAATGGACAAACTGATTGATAAGATAATCAGAAATGTTCGAAATTTCTTTTCTTTTAGACTCTTTAAGGTATATTTAGTTATTATGTTCATATAATCCATCCCCTAATGTTTTATTGTTTTCTATCTAAAAATATATCAATGTCCTGGACTTATAAAAAGGCATTTAATTGTATTCTAATGATAGAAACGTACTTTTCATTAGATTTTAATTAAAACTTAAGAATCGAAGAAATAAACACATAACTGCTCAATCTTTAGAAAAACACTGAAGTAAATTGAACAAAAAAAAAGATGCTTATCACATCTAATCTTTGAAATCACTATCTAAAATTGCATATAAGTAAGCATCATGCCAGTTTGGTGAACCATCTTCTTTCCTTGAAAAGTAGGTAGTTTTTTTAAACTCAGCTTCTCTTCTCATCTGTAACCGTTCCAACAACTTCCAAGAGGCTGAATTTTCAGGATTACATTTTGCAATGATTCGGTGGGCCTGTTTGTTCTTAAATAGATAGTTTAACAATCCTGCTGAAGCTTCTGTTGCCAATCCTTTATGCCAATAGCCCGAATGGAATACATAGCCAATTTCCCAAGTAAGAAAATGTTCCGGCTCAACATGTACATAATAAAGATTACCGATTACTTTTCCAGATGATTTTAAAACTACTGCCAGAAAGTTATTACTCTCTTTTCTATACCTTGCTTCTTCTTCTTTTTCACTTTGCTTTAATATACTATAAGGTTCAAATCTTACGACCTCTTCTTTGGAAAGATAGTCATATATATCGTCTGCATCCTCTAATCTAAACCTTCTAATTAAAAGTCTTTCCGTTTCGAATAAACAATCGTTTTTCATATTCAAAGACCTCCATTTCTATAATCCAATATTATCACAATAAAAACATTAATTCTCTGTCATGAATACATTTATCTGTAATAGGACTAATTAATCAAAAGCAACAACTTTGTATATATTAGCGGTTCGACCTAATGATATTAAATACCAATTTATAAATAATATGTGATTATACTGATAGCAGAGGGTATCTGTAACAATAAGATAACAAAGAGTAAAATCATTTGGAGGTAAAGTATGGATAAAAAACAAGGGCAACTAACGCCTTATGATATCACATCACCTGGTTTGGAAACTGAGTATACTGGTGGAACAGATCTCTCTTCGGTTAATTCCGATCAGTACTTTACTTATAGTGCTGATGAGGAAGGATTTGTAGTAGTAAAATATTCAATGTGGGGATTTGCCTATGCCGGGGAAGAAAATTGGAATGATGAAATAAAACATATAAACTTGATGCAATCAAAGCTTGGATTTCTTGATGAGAATATCAGAAGGATCCGCCAACATATGTCAGGTTTGGTTTGTTGTGATAACGGATTTCCTGTAACCGTTGATGAAATCCTAAATATCATTGGTACGGGTAAATTACCTGAACCAGCTTTCCGTAACGGCTGCTGGGGTGGTGGCACTCAAAGTACACAACCTTATCATATTGAAAGCATGAAAATCATTGAAGATGTTTTACAAGGATTTCTAAACGGTATATTAAAAGAAGAGTTTATTACCAAGTATCCACATGTCAAAGGGTTCATCACACGTACCTACAAGTGGCTTCAATCATCTGGTGAATTCTCCGAATTGCAAAGATTATTGATGAAACGTATGCTCCTTCCGTTCGAATATTTTACAAAAAGAAACGAAGATATGTATGAGGTTAGTATCAACTGTTTTACAGATGCTGGAGAAGGTTATAAGCTTGATAAACAAATAGCTGAGTTAGCTGGTTTACCTAAGATTTATCCGATTCAAAAAGAGGAATACCAAGAGACTTTAAATACCATTACAGATTCCGAAAAAAGAGATCTTTATAAGATTTGCGGGAATATTGGATATGGCATCGCTGAAATATCAGATTGTCACCATAATGCTTTTCGTTATGTTGAAAATTGGATTTATGGCATAGGTACACTCAAGTGGGGCATTCCAACACGTATTAAATCGTCAGAAGAAAAACGTCTTGGTCAACTCTTACTAGGCTATGCACTTGGAATCGATAAGTGGTTACAGGATATTCCTCATCAATTTCTCTTATTAGACTTAGGACATATTGATCTCGGTTTTAATCCTACCAACGAGATTCTTAGAGTATATGCCTATTTAGGAGACAAAAGAACTCCTGTAAAGAAATGGCTTGCAGCCTGTCTATGGCATACTCTCACTCTTGACTGGCACTCAGGTCTTTATCAATTAGGCAATCGTCATCAGGAACTGATTAAAAACATTGAGACCAATGGAATAAGTGTTCGAGAGTGGATTGATTCTAACTTAAATTAGAAAAGACGACCTGATATAGGTCGTCTTTAGTATATATATTAAGATACTTCCATTTCAATCCCATACTCAACCAATTTACTCATATAAACTCTTTTTTCTTCCTCTGTCATTTTCACAACATAATATTGATCATCAAAGTTTAAAGTTTTTTTATCATTGATTTTAAGTGCCAATAAACTTTCTGCATAATTATTAAACTTATAAGCTAAAATATTCTCCCAGTAAATGACACCATCTGGTGTAAACAAACCTTCATCATAGACTTCAGTTGCTCTAAAAACCCTTAAGACAAACAATACTTCCAATCCTAAAAATGCAATCATTGAAATATCCAATCCTGTATTATGCAAATTAAGAATAACAATTGTGACAGGAATGACTCCCCACAATAGATTCCTCAAGTTTTTATAATGTCTTTTTCTTAACAGTCTATTTGTCATTTTACTTCTCTTATAATGATATTTAAGTAAATTTAACACCTCAAATATCAATACAAGTATAACTAAATAATTCGCCCATTTTAGTGATTTGATCAAACTCATATCTCTCCTTGAAAACAACTATAAAATCATTTTAACTTTCATTTCGTCTATCTGATATCAAATCAAACAATACCGAGTAACACGCCTCTATATGTCCTTCACTTACTTCATCATTATATAGGTCTAATTCATTGAAGCGCATCTCTTTTTCGTTGATACGCTGAAATACTGTCATATAACCATATGTTGAAGCATCTTTAGGTCTTACATAACCTAACTCAATTTCTGTAAATTCCATAAAATGTTCTTCTGGATCAATTAAGATAAAACATTGACCCGATATAAATAAGTCTTTGTATTGTTCATCTGATGCTTTTTCTTGATTTTCTTTTGTAATAAAAATGCCATCATAGGTTGAAACATCTGATATTAACAGCCCTTCTAAAGTTACCTTTGTAAATGTAACATTCTCTTCTCTTACCAAAGGGATCTCACCAACTACAGCAAAATTTAGTGCTTCTCCTTCGTATTCTTCAAATGTTACTTCATCACTCGTTAACGTCTTACATGAAATGAGTGACAAACTCATCAATAAAATTACCAATATCTTTTTCATATCATTTCTCTCTTTCTAAAATACTGTTTTACCCTTGTATCTGTTTCAGTACAGCTCTTTTTTCAGTTTTATTTGAATAGACAATCAGTACACCTAATAATACTATTAAAAATTTCATGAAATATGCTAAATAAGTACTCATCAATTGATATTTCACAACATCAAAAGCGTACCTTTCCAAAATGATTTGTGTTGATTTAAACTGTTTAAAAATACCATAGAATGTTCTTGCTCCGAAGAAAGATAGAAACAAGGAACACATTACATGATTTGCTTTTATAAACCCCAGCAAACCAATTACAGATGCTATAAATGATGTTATTAACATAACCGTTTGTAAATAAAATGCGTTATCCAAATACAGCTTTACCATCGTCGGGCCTGTAAACAAAAACACAATGATCTGAAAAGATAAATAAACCAACATAACTTTCGTGAATATTTTTTCCCTATCCCCTATGAAGTTAACAATTTTGTCTTTCATATAGACCTGCTTTCATGAAAATCAGTTTTTAACCAAATCTCTTAAATATAATTTTATTTATTGATAAACTATTTCTTGTTTAATGTTTTTGATATTTGAATACCGAAATAAATTACTATCGATGTTAAGTAAAGTACAGAAAAATCATTGGTGGCCATATATGAATTTGAAACACTACCTCCACCAAAAATATTGCCGAAAATTGCAGCTATATTAACTCCTATAACAAACACCAATATGGACACTACAATTGATTATATTTTATAACACTTAATTTTGATTAAACATAAAGTGTTGTGATCTTATTTCTTTTCTCTAAGATTTATCTATCGAATAATTCATCAAAGATTTTATAACCTTCACTTACACTAGATGCCGGGCTGACGAAGATCAAACCGTTAGTGCTATTCCATGTCGTTGTAGTAGGTGAAGTTTTCTCATAAATAGTTATTGTAAGTTTTTCAAAATCATCATCTATAAATATTTCTGTTAATTTATGTTCAGATTTATTTTTGCCATCAAAAGTTAGGATATAATCTCTATTATTTTTAAAGATAAAATTAGTTTCATAAACCTCTTCATCATAGATAATCCTACCTTCAAACCGTTTAGTTCCTATAAGTGGATTAGAAAGTTTACCATCAAAGATCAAGAGCCTTTCAGTATATGTTTCCTCGTTCAAGTGAAATTCGATGCCTCTAAACTCTTTTTCAAAAGGCTGATATCTAGCGTTATACGCTCCTATGATAACAAGTAGTAATAAAACTATAAACACGATCAATAATGACTTACCTTTAATCCATTTATACAATTGCATCAAAATACCCCTCCTTCATACAACTTACATTATATCCCATACAGTTTGTTAAAACAGTATATTCTAACAATATCATCCAATTGTAACATTTGAACTTTTATCATAATAATTATAAAAAAAGCATAAAAAATAACAGCCTTAGATATACTAAAGCTGTTACATATTAATCAAATAACCAAGAATTATCCGACAGCAATGTATAAATTAGCTGACCATCCTTATTAAAACACTCAATCGTACCCACAAGTGTATCTTCTGGTACAACAATGTACCATACGGTTTCATCCTCTAATTCTATGAGTGTTGCTGAATATTTATTTCCTGTAGCTTGATCAGTTAGTCTGATTATATCAATATCTGAGTCAACGACCACACCGAAATTAAGTGAAAACTTTTTAAGTGCTTTTTTAGGTATATATTGATTAGAGATACCATCTTCATAATCACCACCATGCATACCACCATTAATCCATTGCCAGCTCATAAAACTAGGCTTAAAGTAATCAACTGCAATAGAATGATAATCCGTTCTATCTTTCTGAGCTTGTTCACCATTATCCCAAAAGACCAGAATACCATCTTCTAATGACTCAACATGATAAACACCTTCACTCGCTCTTACTTTTAACAAATCCTCGTTTGTAAACTCACTCGGTTCTGGCATAAAATTTTGGTATATCAATATAGCCATAACTGCTACAACAATTACTATAAATCTTCTTTTCATTTAACTCTCCATTTCATAAGTTATTTCCTTTATTATCATAGCACTGCCTCAACGGTATGCATAGTTATTATCGATAAGTTAATATTATTTAAGGCTATTTCTTGACACTGACGCTGCGTCATCGGTTATACTAATATTGAAGTACTTCAAGAAAAGGATATTATATGATAATTAATGATGTTTCTAAAAAATACAACTTATC
>Ga0209272_10002072_pt1 | contig 11642 bp, 9 predicted proteins | sample tdDd002_FD_187125 | JGI IMG/M metagenome (GOLD analysis project Ga0209272, IMG submission 187125) | Marine sediment microbial communities from the Atlantic coast under amendment with organic carbon and nitrate - tdDd00.2 (SPAdes)... | ecosystem: Environmental > Aquatic > Marine > Coastal >... | reverse complement strand
CGCTAAAATATTATTTCTAGATTTGTTAATTAGATGATAACGTGTCGGTCGTTACTTGAATTTCAAAGGGTTGTGACTTTCATGTTCTCTAATTTACCAACACCAACTTTAGATCCTATTCTTTCTCTTTCTGTTGCATATCGAAATGATCCTCGTTCAGATAAAGTGGACTTAGGCATTGGCGTATACAAAAACAGTCAGGGCGAAACGCCAGTCATGAAGGCGATTCTTCAAGCTCAAGATATTGTCGTTGAAACGCAAAAAACCAAATCATACGTCGGTCTTGCTGGTTGCGAAGAGTTTAACCAAAGCATGGTTGATCTTCTTCTAGACGGTACGTCTGCCATGGATCGTGTTGCTGCGATTCAAACACCGGGTGCGAGTGGCGCGCTTCGAATGCTGGGTGACTTGATGAAAGTTGCTCAACCTAATACAACGGTTTGGATCTCGAATCCAAGTTACGTTAACCACCGTCCAGTTATGGAAGCGGCTGGTCTTAAAGTGAAACACTACAGTTACTTTAGCCCAGAGACTAAGCAGGTTGATACTTCTCGTATGCTTGCTGAGCTCTCGCAAGCAGGCCCAGACGATGTCGTTCTACTTCATGGCTGTTGTCATAACCCAACGGGTGCAGATATTGACTTTGATGCGTGGAAAGCAATCACAGAATTATCGCAAAAGAATGGTTTCACTCCATTTGTTGATATCGCGTACCAAGGCTTTGGTGACGGACTTGAAGAAGATGCCAAAGGCTTACGTCATATGGCAGACAATGTTGAAGAGATGTTGATCACCACTTCATGTTCGAAAAACTTCGGTCTATACCGTGAGCGTACCGGTGCGGCTATCGTTGTTGGTAAGTCGACTCAAGATGTAAACAATGCGAAAGGTAAGCTTCTTACTTTAGCGCGCGCAACTTATACCATGCCACCTGATCATGGTGCTGCATTGGTAAAAACAATCCTGCAAAATCAAGACTTAACACAAGTTTGGAAGCAAGAATTAAGTGAAATGCAACAGCGTTTGTTAAACCTTCGTCAAACTTTGTGCCAAGAATTGAGAAATTCCCACAATACTTCACAATTCGATTTCATAGAAAGCCACAAGGGCATGTTTACTGTGCTAGGCTTTAGCCAAGACCAAATGATGCAACTTCGTGAAGAGTATGGAATTTATGGCGTTGGAGATGGTCGTATTAATATTGCAGGCTTAACGGAAAAAGATATTCCTTATGTCGCTCAAGCAATCGTAAACGTGTCTTAATAGGTAGCGTATTTTTGGTTACTAAGGCTCACGTTATGTGGGCCTTTTTTGAATGTAACGAACTTTGTCAATTGAATTAGGTGGTCGAATGAACAAAACGTGGAAGCTTATAATTCCTGTTGTGCTTAGTGGTGGTTTGATGGCGTGTTCGACAACAGGGCAAACTCCTGTTGAATCAGATCAGAAGCCAAACGTTGAGGTGCCTAAAGTAGAGCAGCCTCAAACAGAAGAGAAAGAAAACGCAAAAGAAACAAAACCTGCAGAAAAACCAAGTCAACCAGAAGTCGTATTGAAGGCTAAGAAAACATCTGACGGCAAACTAATACTTGGTGAGAAAGAATGGGTATACGTTCCTGGGTTGGAACAGAATTTTAAAGCTCGTGTGGATACTGGGGCGACAACTTCATCAATCAGTGCCGTTGATATCGAGCCTTTTGAACGCGATGGCAAAGATTGGGTCAAATTTAAGATTGAACACGATGGCGTGAAGAGCAATGAAATCGCTCTGCCTGTTCAGCGTTGGGTTAAGATTCGCCAATCAAGTGCGGATGGCACTCAAAAACGAGCAGTAGTGGATGCTTGGATTCAAATTGGTGATTTGAAAGAAAAAACAGAATTTACCCTAGCAGATCGCACTCATTTAACATTCCCACTTCTTTTAGGCCGCAGTTTCTTTAAAGATGTTGCGGTAGTGGATGTTAGCCAGGTATACATTCAAGACAAACACAAATAATTGTGTTCAGTTAACATAATCAACCGGTACCCGTTCAAGGTGCCGGTTTTTTTGTGCTGCAAAACTACAAATGTGAATTACTTCATAAGCACAAACGCGCCCATTACGTTATTATCCACGCAAACGATTAAGTCGAACGCCAACACAAAAATGGCGAACCCCCAGTCAGCATCAAAAGTACGGAATTAAGGAGCAAGGCATGAAACACTTATCTATGGCGGTCGTAGTCAAGGATGGAAAGGTGTTGGTTCAAGAGCGTTATAGAGCGTCGAAAGGCATGGTTGTGGAATTTCCTGGTGGGCAGGTGAATCACAATGAAACGGGCACAGATGCTGCGGTTAGAGAGCTGTATGAGGAAACTAGGTTACAGGGCTTAAAACACGTTGCCACGTTTTCAGATGTGAATGAATATGGCGGACGCATCTATTACGCAGTGTTGGAAGCTGATGAACAAGTTCAACCTAAAGCGGTTGGAGAAGATCGTCGTCAGACGTTTAAATGGTTAAATCTAAATGAGTTGCCCTTAACGGATTTCTACTCTGCGGATATTCAGTTTATCAATAAACAGTTGCCAGAGTTTTGCACAGCTTAAAATCGTTGAGTAAATAAAAAAGGGCGGATAATCCGCCCTTAGTCAATTTAGTACGTCTTACTATTAGCGTTTGTTTTTCAAGTAACGCTTGCGGCGCTCTTCTTTCTTCTTCGCTTTTTCTTCTGCTTTACGCGTTGCTTCAATTTCTACTTCGATCAATTCTTGCGTGATCATTTCAGGAAGCTCTAGTGTCACTTGTCCAAGTGTACCACTACGAAGTTCATGGAGTAGAATCTCAGAACACTTGTGTAAATCGACACGCCCGCCAGCACGAAGTGCGCCACGTTTACGACCAATTTCTTCCATTACCTCAATATCACTTTCAGGCAATTCATCGATCTGGTAGCGCTCTTTTAAACGTTCAGGATACGCTTTTGCAAGGTACTCTACGGTGTAAAAAGCCACTTCGTCATATTCCATCGCCGTGTCTTTCACAGCGCCAGTTGCTGCCAGTCTGAAACCACTATGTGGATTCTCTACTTTTGGCCACAAAATTCCTGGAGTGTCGGAAAGAACAATACCATTTTGCAGGTTGATGCGCTGTTGGCGACGTGTCACCGCAGGTTGGTTACCCGTTACGGCTATGGTTCGGCCCGCCAATGCGTTGATGATGGTAGATTTGCCCACGTTCGGGATACCCATGATCATGGTGCGAATGTTTTTACCGATCTCTTCTCGGTGCGGAGCAAGTTTGCGTACTAGCTCCATGATTTTTTGAACTTCTTGTTGTTGAGAAGTCGTAATAGCGATCGCTTTTACGTTGTGTTCTTTTTCAAAATGGTCAATCCAAAGTTGAGTAAGCTCTGGATCGGCAAGATCTCGTTTATTCAGCACTTTTACGACAGGTTTATCTCCCTTGAGCTCGGCGATCATAGGATTTTCGCTGCTGAAAGGGATACGAGCGTCAAGCACCTCAATAATGACATCAATTTGAGGAATCGCTTCGGCAATCTCTTTTTGAGCCTTGTGCATATGGCCTGGAAACCATTGGATAGACATAGAATAACCTTGGAATTCTTAATTTTCGTCAATTGTAAGGGTTATCCGCAGAGAGTAAAGCGCAAAAGGGTGTCTGAGTTGATCAAACCCCGGCCGTGAATGACGGCCGGAGTTATCTAGTAAGTTTCTTGTTCCAAGTTAGCATCGGCTTTCGCGATGTATTCAAGCCAATCAGGGACGGGTAACGGTCTTGCAAAGTAATAGCCTTGCGCGCAGCGGCAGCCAATTTTACGAAGCGTTTCAACGTGGGACTCTGTTTCGACCCCCTCGGCAATCACTGAAAGGTTGAGCACTTGTGCTAGTTTAAGAATCGCACTGGTGATCTCATAATCCAATTTTGAGGTGTTAACGTCTTGAATAAAGCTACGATCGAGTTTAATGCAATCAGCGGAGAGATTTTTTAGCATTGATAGCGAAGAATAGCCGGTGCCAAAATCGTCGATGGCAATTTTGTACCCTCGAGCACGCAGTTTCTCAATTGTACGAGAACAGGTTTCGAAATCTCGCATCATGTCTCTTTCAGTAATCTCAAGGAGCAGTTGTTCTGGTTTACATTCTGTTTCATCCAAGATTTCTTGCAATTGTTCCGCAAGGTCAGTCTTATAAAACATGCGAGCAGAGAAGTTGACAGAGATCATCAAGTTTTCAAGATTAATGCCTGCTTGTTTCCATTCGGTAACTAGATTGGCAACTTTTCTAAAGACCCACTTATCGATCTCTATGATAAGGTCGGTTTTTTCTGCAACTTCCAAAAAGTCGAAAGGAGGCAGCAAGCCCAATTTAGGGTGTTGCCAGCGAACTAACGCTTCGGCTCCAACAATGCTCTGGGTCTCTAAATTCACTTTAGGCTGGAAATGGACGACTAACTCATTATTCTTAATCGCATTATGTAAGCCCATATTGATTTCGATAAGACCTGTCACTTCATGGGTCATCTTATCGGCATAGATACGATACTGATCCCTGCCATTGCGTTTGGCATGGTACATGGCGGTGTCGGCATTTCGAACCAGTGTTTCACCATCTTCACCGTGAATTGGGAACTGACAGATACCAATACTGGCAGAGACAAAAATCATACTATCTTCGATGTAATAGGGCATTCTCAACGCTTTGTTGATGCGCTCTGCTACCTTTTCACCTTCTTCAGCATTCATGTCAGAAATTACAATCATGAATTCGTCGCCACCCATGCGAGCTACAAATCCGGAATCACCGATAAGCTTAGTTAGGATTTCTGAAATGCTGACCAATAAATTATCTCCTGAAGCATGTCCAAGAGAATCGTTGATGGTTTTAAATTCATCGATATCTAAATAGAGCAGAAGAAAAGGGCTGTGGTTAATTTGTGATAGCTCTATTTGTTGTTTCAGTTTTTTGGTGGCGAGTAGTCGATTCGCCAATGATGTTAATGGGTCATGGTGAGCGAGAAAGTCGAAATTTTTCTTTTCTTCATTCAGTTCCAAATAAGCTTCTGATAATCGCGATGCCATATTGTTGTAAGCATTCTCGATGTGACTCCATTCATCGGTACGACCAAGATCAATGGGTGTTTTGATGCCGTTAGAGACTAAACGATCAAAACCGTCTTTTAAATCGTCTAGCGGTTTACGAATATGGAGGTTCACAACACGGTTAACCAAAAGAACAGAAAGTAGAATCGCGAACACACTAATAACTATCGCATTGAATCGTGATTGACCGATTTCTTTTTCTAGTTGGTGGGTGAGTTCTATGGCCTGAGTTTGCACGCGCGTTTCGGTACTTTCTACCATTTGGAGCAATTCATTCTGGGCGTCAACTAGGGCAGCCATGACAATCCAGCGCTGTTCTAGATTAGCGCGTATACGACGAAGAGCGGCGTTATATCGTTTTACGGTTTTTTGAATTTTTTTCTTCTGGGTGACAACTGATGGCGTGTCGATATCTACGTTTTCTAAATGAAGTAGGAAAATATCGAGCTCTTTTTCGACTTCGATAAGCAGTACTTTTTCTGTTTCAGGTGTAATTCGGCTATGAATATCACCGATCATTTTCCCTGTAGAGAGAAAGGCTTCACGCAACATGTTGACTAAATCGAGCTCGTTGTTGTAGTGCTGGATATTCTGATTGGATAAATCAGCAATTTTACTGTCTGCAATCACAAATTCGAGCTCATCAATTTGGACCGCAAGTGTTGAATCGATCTTAGAAGTTTGTTTAAGAATTCGGTTGAGTGCTAACGAGCTACCAAGAAAGCGATGAAAATTATCAATGAAAGCGTCGATTTTGTTTGAGAATGTTTTATTGGTAGAGAGGTCTCGAAGTCGTTGGAGTTGTAAGTCAATATTAAACGCCTGCGCTGACAAGGTACTTTCACTGAACAGGAAGGTCTGTTCGAGTAACTTTACCTTTGATGTTAGGGCAAATACTCGTCGACTAATCTCGGAGTTAACAATCAGCTCTGATACATGAGTGCTTGTTTCTGTTTTTAAGGTTGATTCAACGTAGTAGAGAGAGCGAATTACGATCAGCACAGCAACACTTACAATCAGCAATGAAACGAGGCTTGAAACGATGAGTCGTTGGGTGATGTTGATGTTTTTTATGTTCATTGCGGTTTCCAAATCTTTAAGTAAGCTTCGCGATAACCGTTTTCTGGGTCATAAATACCATGTCCTTTTTGACTTACTAGCTCCTCTACATTTTCTGGGGTAACCAAATGAACCGCCGCAGAATAGCCACTGGGCGATAAATCATTGAAAGCGCGGTTTAGTTCGTCGATGATTTGCCAGCCTTGTAGATACAATGGTTCGGGCACCGTAGCCAGTTGGAAATTGTCCGTGTTAATTCGTTTGTAAGCGGCTTTGCTTCCGTCCCCTGCAGAAATATTGAGAGGCACTTGATCATGTTGTTCGAGGTTAGATTCTAAAGAAGGGATGGCATAATCAATATAAAGGTCATTGATCGCTAAAATATGCGTAATGTCCTGATCGTATTGTTCCCACAGTTTCTCTAATGTCTTAGGCATAAGCTCCGAGACTTTATCGAGTGGTAGATCGTTGACTTCAAGCAGTTGGCATTCTTGGCATTTTCTGATGGTCGCTGCCATCGCATCTGATTTGATCGTTGCTATCTTATAATTTGAATCTGTAAAGATTAGGGTTTTGGCTTTTCCTTTGGAACCTACTATCGCCAATAGGGCAGCAACTTCGGCTACGTCTAATGGGTCGGTGCTAATATTCATGAAAAGGCCTATCTCTTCATTTCCGCCTGCCATTTCTGTCGCGTGCCAACCAATGACGACAATCCCTAGTTTTTGAGCTAATTTCAGGACGTCTTTGTGGCGCTCGGCATCGATTCCACCTAGCACAATAGCATCGGGCCCAAAACCTATTGCTTTACGAATCGCAGCTCCTTGACGAGTTTCCGAGCCTAATCCGTCGATAAAGCGTAAATGCCAATCAAGATGCGATATTGCCTCGGACATTCCTTTGCCCACTCCATATACACCACCATTACGTAGGTCAGAGGCCACAAAGATAATACTTTTATTGTAAACGGCTGACGGTCCATTAGTTGGTCCATCCCATGCGGTGTTTCCAGAGATTGCTCTCGCTACTTTTACTTTTGCGTACTCATAGAAAGAACTGCCTTCGTTAGTAGCAAAGGAGTAGGGGCTATTAAGAACAACAAGCAACACAGCAAAGCGTGTCCATAAAATCATCATAAATTTATAGTTTCTAATTTAGCTTTATAATTTATCGCCTATATATTTATAATAATGTTATTACACAATCAAACAATTGGTAACATTTATGACTTGTTTCGTAGATAAAATGATAATCGTCGCTGTTTCAATAGTTCTTTCGTTTAGCTTTTCCTCTGTACAGGCACATGAAGCCGACATTGATGACGAGGCTCATCTATCAAGTCATTTTCAGTTTGCTGTTAGCAATGAACCGGTTGCTGTTGAAAATGGTGTTGCAAAGAAACCTATCCGTATCGCTATTATTTACCCTAGTGCGGATATTTCTGATTTCTGGGTACGAAACTACACTGCATTGATCAAGCGTTTGTCTGCGTTAAGTGTGCCTTATGAAGTGACAGAATACTCTTCTAAACAAATCGAACACTCACTTCAGACGCAATACACAGAGAAAGTGCTAAACGCAGTAAAGCCTTATGATTTCGTCATTTTTGGCCCCTCAGAATTGGATCTGCAAGCCAATAATATCCAAAAGCTATCCGCTTCAAAGCAGTTCAAAACTTTCATTTGGGCTTTCCATACACCCAATGATAGTTGGAGCTCGCAGCCTGATGCTTGGTTTGATTTTTCTAGTAGTATGGGTGCTGAAGTCCTTTGTGATCATGTAGTTAAACACTTAGGGAAAGATATCGAATTTGCCGCTAATCGAGGTATTCCTGGAATTACAGATACTCAGCGTTCTCAGGGGTTTATGGACTGTGTTGAAGAGCGTGGAGACTGGCTAACGGTCTATGAACACTTTGGTCAATATCAAAAATTAGGTGGCGCAGACGGAGTTAGACTTATCTTAGATAATTTCCCTGAAGTTACTATGATTCACAACGCAAATACGGCTATGACGATGGGTGCGGTGGATGCACTACGTGAGGCGGGTAAGCTTGAGCCTATTTATGTTACTGGTTGGGGTGGAACAGCGAAAGAGATTGAGAAGATCCGAGAAGGGGAGCTAGACGCGACACCCATGCGCATGAGTGATGATCTTGGTGTAGCGACAGCAGAAGCGATCAAGTTTCATCTGGAAGGGCGAGCCGATGAAGTGCCTTTAATCTATCTAGGGCGAATTACTGTTGCTCACAATGAGATGAGCGATGCGGAAATCGATAACTTAACTCGTGAAGCTTTCCGCTATTCGGGAGTTAATGAATAAGGGCTGGTTTTGACCAAAAGTGTGTAAGCTTGTGAATCGCAACCTTTATTTACAAAATGTGATGTTCATATTTTGTCATGATTTCTAATATTGTATATATTGGCGCGCATTAATATTACAACAAAAGTTTATTCAATGAACGTCAGTCAATTATCCTCTCAACGTGAAACCCTGCTCGCTGAAAACGAGCAATTAGTCTCAACTACGGATTTAAAAGGTGTCATTACATACAGTAATGATGCCTTTTGTCGTATCGCAGAATTTACCCAACAAGAACTCCTTGGACAAAACCACAACCTTGTACGCCATGATGATATGCCGAAAGCGGCTTTTGCTGATATGTGGGTTAACTTAAAGCAAGGTAAAGCATGGCGCGGAGTGGTGAAAAACAGAACGAAATCTGGTGGATACTACTGGGTGGATGCCTACGTCACTCCGATATTTGAAAACGGGGTTGTTTCTGGCTATCAATCAGTAAGGGTTAAGCCCAAACGTGAGTGGGTTGAAATAGCATCAAAAGCATATAAGAGTCTACTACAAGCTGAGAAAGGCGGGAGAAGTTGGTCTTTAAAGCTGAGTGATACTGTTCGATATGCGGTCTTGCTTGGTTCTTTAGTTGCCCCTTTGGCTAGCCATCTATTTGAAGTCAATCAAACCATAAAAATAGCATCGAGCTTATTGCCAATATCAACGTTGCTACTGCTGTTTAGACAAGAGTTGATAAATACCCCTCTTCAGTTGAAAAAGTTACAGGCTCAATTCGATAGCGTTAGTCGTTTAGTTTATTCAGGTAAAAGCCAGTTTTCAGTCGCTGATTTTCACATAAAACTCCTTAAGGCAAGGATAAGAACTGTGCTGGGTCGTATGACAGATTCTGCAAAACCGCTGCAATCTTTATCTGATAGCCTTAACACAACAGCCGTCGAGGTAAGCCAAGCACTTGATCAACAAACTGCCGATATTAGACAAGTTCGCCAAGCGACCGAAGAAGTCGAAACGGCAGCGAATGAAGTCTCTTCGAATACGCATGAAGCGCACCAACTCATTGATGTGACTTTATCAACATGCTTGCAAGCGAAAGAGAGCATTCACCAAACCCAACAAAACTTGAGTACATTGAATATTCAAGCGGAAAAAGCGACCAACACAACCTACGAGTTGAATGAGCAAGCTCAAAAAGTCAGTAATATGATGGAAGAGATTGGTGGTATAGCTGATCAAACTAACTTGCTTGCGCTCAATGCAGCGATTGAAGCGGCTCGGGCGGGAGAACAAGGCAGAGGTTTTGCTGTTGTAGCAGATGAAGTTCGAGCGTTGTCGGGAAGAACGTCCAAAGCAACATTACAGATCAAAGATAGTATTGATGTAATGATGAGTACAATTGGTGCGTGGCAGCATGACATCATTGCAAATAAAGAACAGACCAACCAGTGTGATTTAGCCGCTCAGGAAAGTGCAAGGCGTTTGATTGAAATGGAATCCGTAATGCAGTCTATGAGCCAGCTGATGCAATCCGTCGAAAACTCAGTTGATGTTCAGCGTAACCTTTCGAGTGACGTAAATGCTCACATCCAGTCCATTGCGTCAACTGCGGAGCAAAACCTCTCAGCAACATACTCTGTTTCAGAACATTCGAAAGCCCTGAATGAACAAGTCAATGAGTTTTACTTGTTAGCAAAACGTTTTGAAGAGAAGTAAGATGCTTATACTATTTATATAGGAATGAATAGTTTAACTAACGTTTGGTAAAGAGTAATGATGAACGATTTAAATGCTCTACATGTGTTTCTTGTATTAATGCAGACACGCAATACTCAGCGAGCAGCCATGAAGCTAGGTCGTTCTCAGTCTTATGTGTCTAAGGTTTTGGCTCAGCTTCGAGATGATCTGAAAGACCCTCTGTTTATTCGAGATGCGACAGGTTTAGTTGCTACCGATTATGCGAGTGCAATTGAGCCGAAAGTCAGAACGGCCCTTGAACAGCTCGATCTAGCGCTTGAACCAGATGTTTTTGACCCTAGCTCTCTTTCTCGAGTTACGTTACACATTGTGGAGCCGTATTTAGTGGAGATTGGAAAGGATCTGATCAAAGCGATTCGTTCACAAACTGATGCAGTCATTGAGTTGCGCCAGTGGAGTGAGCATAGTGAGCGATTGATATTGGAAGAGCAGGTAGATCTTGGCTTACATACTTTGAGTGATAAGCCTCAAAGCTTTTATCAGAAGAAAATTCACTCTGGAGCTGGTGTCTTTGAGGGCAATCTGGGTGGTGAGTACGTTAAGTTCATTATTTCAGGTATCAATGAACATCAAGACCATTTCAAAGCACTCGACCCAAATTTAGAAGCCGGAATCATCGTTGATAGTGTCCATCTTATTAATCAGTTGATGGACGACTGTTTTACGTTACGTTATGAGCCCTATTACGATGACGAGAAGCTTTATCCATTGAATTTAGATATGGCGTTAATTTGTAAAGCGTCACTGCGTTCTGCCGCTAAGCAGCAATGGCTGATGGATCTGATCGTTCCTATCGTCGATGATCATATTCAGTCTCGTAAAGAGGCAAAAAAAGCGCCGTAGAGGCGCTTTTATATTTCTGTTGTCCATTAGAGTGCTGATAGATAAGACTTATACGCTTTGAGCCTTACCGTTGCCGCTCCTATGATATCCATAAAACCAAGAGCCTCATGTGGCTTTTTAGCGGACACCCAACCTGAACCTGTTGCACCAATAGGAACGTTGTATCCGGCAGGTTCTTCGAACTCAATGACAATCGTTCTTCCGTGAGATCCCGTATTGTTGCCCACGTGTTGACGAACATGCTGCGAGCCATTAATTACGGATACTCGCGCTTCGCCTGTTCCTGCTGTTAGGCTGTGGACACGACCACGGAATATCTCACCAGGGTAAGCATCAACATAGAATTCGGCAAACTGACCAATTTCAATGTTGCGGTAGGTTTGGTCAGCAATGCGCATCTCTACAAATTTCTTATTAGTGTTGTAAAGGTGCATATTACCAACGCGAGTCCCCTCTACGATATTAGTAATAGATAACTGACCATCGAAAGGCGCTCGGATCTCACGGCGTTCATTCTGCCAATCAGCAGTGGCAATTTGCGCATCAATACTCAGGATTTGAGCGTTCACTGCCGCTA
>Ga0209272_10002071_pt1 | contig 11646 bp, 6 predicted proteins | sample tdDd002_FD_187125 | JGI IMG/M metagenome (GOLD analysis project Ga0209272, IMG submission 187125) | Marine sediment microbial communities from the Atlantic coast under amendment with organic carbon and nitrate - tdDd00.2 (SPAdes)... | ecosystem: Environmental > Aquatic > Marine > Coastal >... | reverse complement strand
ATGGCTCTGCCTTTTTGTTTTTGAAAGTGTAGATTACATACGTGACTGTCGAAAAAGTCCTGAGAGGTGAAGTTTAATCCGTTCTATTTTTCTCGCCAACATAACTGACCTCTTTAATAAATAACTCTCTAGTAAATCAATTATAAGATATAGAGAATCATAGAAATAACGTAGCATTTTCTGTTTACACCTGTGAGAGTTTATGATATAAGCTACCAATATCTATGGTATAAATAGAACTGGAATCAACAAAAGGTTGGATTAATTATGGCCAAGTATAAGAGATACGATTACGATCAAATGATCATGCTCCCTATCTCGTTAGAAGATCAGTTAACACCTGGGACTTTAGAGTTTGCCATCCATACTCTTGTAGAAACTCGCATGGATCTGTCTTTATTCGACGAGAAGTATAAAAACGATGAGACTGGCCGTTTGGCCTATGATCCCAAGATTCTTTTGAAGATTGTCTTATTTGCTTACTCAAGAGGGCTGACAGGCTCTAGAAGGATCGAGCAAGCTTGTCGGGAGAACATAACCTTCATGGCGCTCACCTGTGGACAGAGGCCTGATCACAGCACCATTGCAGCGTTTGTATCTTCGATGAAGGATGGGATCATGCCTTTGTTTCGCGATGTGCTTATGGTCTGCGAGGAGGAGGGTCTTTTGGGTGGGAGTTTCTTTGCCCTGGATGGGCTGAAGCTTCCCTCCAATGCCTCGAAAGAGTGGAGCGGTACACACTCTAAATTGCAAAGGAAAAAGGAGAGGATTGAGGCCAAGGTGAAGCGGCTTCTCGAGGAGCACGAGCGAGAGGATAAAGGAGACGATGACCCTTCAGGGCCAGGAGCTTTCCGGGAGAATAGGAGTCGAGAGAAACAAATCGAACGCTTGCACAAGCAGGCCGAGCGTATTGAGAAGTGGTTGAGTGAGAATGAGAAAAAGATTGGGAGCAATGGCAAAGAGATCACCAGCAACATAACCGATAATGACTCAGGCCAGATGATTAGCTCTCATGGTTTCATCCAGGGCTATAACGCTCAGGCCCTGGTTGATGACAAGCACCAGGTGGTGGTTCATGCTGAGGCCTTTGGCACTGTTTCCGATCATGAGCATGTAGAGCCGATTATGGAAGGGGCCAAAGAGAACATGGAGGCCATTGGCCACGATGAGGATTACTTCAGTGGAGCCACCTTTGTAGCCGATACCAACTATCACAGCGAGACCAACATAGAGCAATGCCAAAAGATGGAGTTGGACGCCTATATCCCTGACAGATACTTTCGCAGAAGGGATCCCAGATATGCGACTCAAAAGCGCTACTGGCCCAAGAGGAAGAAGTATGCCTTAGAGGATTTTCACTATGATGAGGTCGGGGATCAGTATGTTTGTCCAAATGGCAAAAGGCTCAAGGTCAAGGCCCGGGAGCTTTACCGCGAGGGCCTTGTTTACAGAGTATATATTGCCGAGGAGAAGGATTGTAAGGGTTGCACCCTGCGGCTGAAATGTCTTACTCGCCGAGGTGGGAAGAGGAAATACTTATGGGTACCTATTGCCGTTGAGCTCACCAACCTTTCCAGGAGAATGGCCGGAAAGGTTGATACTGAGAAGGGGCGTAAGATCTATCCTCGGCGTATTGCCATAGCCGAGCCCGTCTTTGCCAACATACGGACACATAAGCGGATGGATCGTTTTACTTTAAGGGGCAAGATCAAAGTAGATATCCAATGGATACTGTATTGCATGGTTCACAACATAGGCAAGATCGCCAACTACGGCGTTACATAGATGATCCGGTGGGGCTGGTAGCCCTTAGGAAAAAGAAGGTAAAGTAAGTACACTACAGGAGAAGGAATACTCCAGAAAAGACTTCCCCAAAGTAGGAGGAAGCTCTCGCCGGAAACTAGCTTTCGCCAAAATGACCTTAATCGACAAACTCTACTTTAATCCACACTTTTCGCCTGAAGAACCTACTACAATAATTTGTGCCAGATTCACTAGGAGCAGAAGTGTGAATTAAGGGATGTAATATAAAGTCCATTCCCACCCCTCCATGCCGCCCACCTCCAGATAAACTTCTAATAAGAAGTAGCACTTTTTTTCCTAGATTATGTAGTTGATTTACTAACAACTACTACGATGACTACCTTTGAAATGTGAGATAAATATTGAAAAATTATAGTAATTTTGGAAAAAGCCCTAGCTGGCACATATTTTGTTATGACCCAACCGTTAGGGCTACGGGCCTTATGGCTCTAAACCCCCATCAGATTCCGATAGAGTCTGGTGGGGGCTTCTACCCAAGCCCTACCCTATCTTTCGGTAATTGTCTTAGGACATTGCATTCTGCCAATGGAGGCTTACCCACAGTGAAACATATTTGCTCACGGTGCGGAAAAGAACTGACAGAAAATGGAAGCATAACTCGCATCATAGGTGGACAGCTCTATCTGTTCTGCTGCTATGAATGTAGATTCCAATGGGTTATTCGGCACTTTAGACCCTGAGGCTGAACAGACCAACTAACGATTTTGCAAACACCCTACTACGGAGATTCGGCTTCGCTTATTTTGTTGGCATTGGGTTTGCATTAGTGAATCCGTGGGGTGAGTTGGCGGACTCACTCATACCAATTCTCTTCATGGATTGCCCCCATCGGCATAGGGTCGGTGGGGGTTTTTTTTGTTGCATCTGCACCCCTTATTCCTGTAATTTGAATCCAGTTCAAGACCTTCTGAAGAAGTACAAGAAAAAACCTCCGACACATAATCTCACAAGCTATTATGGGAACCGATAACCGCCGCCACACCAGAGCCAAGGTAAAATGGCCTGTTTCATTCAACGCTCCCACTGGCATTGTTGACGGAACAACTGAAAACCTCAGTCTAAGCGGTGCATTCATCCGCCTGTCGAGGCAATTTAACTCTAGTGCCGAAATACCGTTAGTGCTCAATGCCAAAGGACGGTTCATAGCCTGTACTGCCCAAGTCGTTTGGTCAGATGAGCGCGACCTTTCTGACCAGAGAAAATTCCTTGGAATAGGAGTACGCTTCACTCGAATGATGCTGCATGACCGAGAGTTTCTTCACGGTGAAATTTCAAATCACACCTAAAACACAGCATCGACCGGAGAGAGGAAGAGTCAGAGAAATAATCCACCATGCGAAAATTTGGAAAGATGCGAATTAAATCAGAAGATATTACAATCATTGCAGAGACGGCTAACCTTGAAGGCAAACTGGAAATGCCAGGAAATGTGATGATCATGGGGTCCTTCAAGGGAAGCATAATCTCTAGCACCTTGGAAATCTTCAAAGATGGCAAAGCCTTCGGCAGTATTGAAGCTGAAAATGTCACCATCGCTGGGCATTTTGAAGGTGAACTAGCCTGCTCCGGTCTCCTAACGATTGCCAAGACGGGGACAGTGAAAGGAAGGGTAGCATACGGAGCTTTGTCAGTAGAACTTGGCGGCCTATTAGACGCTGAAGTTTTCCAATTAGAATCCACGGACACGAAGTTAATCCCTTTTGACCGCAAGAAACCCCATACCGAAAAGTAGGCGAAAGAACATTTTGAGGAATAGGTCACCTACGGAAATCAAACAAGTAAAACTCCACTCCGCCAAATGCCCCAAGTGCAAAGCCAACCTGATGATTAGGCCAACTGAAAAAGTGTGTCCTGTTTGTGGGAGTTCGTTGCCCAAACCTGAGAAGCGTTGACTGACTCCTACATCTTGTGCCAGAGTGAAATGCAGCAGAGTGTGAATTAAGGGATGTAATACAAACTTTCCCGGTAATCGATATGAGTTTACACTTTTCATCATTCTCTGCACTGTGCTTTAGATGAAAGGTCCCAAGCGAAACCCTTGCGCATAAGAAAAAGAATACTCCGGTACGATCCCAGCCATCAGTAAAAGAATGTCTCACTTGTCCTTTTTCTAGTTTTTTCAAGTAAGTAAGATGGGTTAAGTTTTATATTGACAAACTAACAGATGTGCTCCAAAATCTCTCATCTTTAGTCTTGTTGGCAGGATCGGACAAACGCTTTTTTTTGGGGGAGGGTAAGGACATGTTAAGAATTAAAGATATCGGAATTGTGGCCATGGTCGTTGCCACTATATGGGTCCTAAGCGCCTGTGCGGGTGGCCAGGTAGAGATGGAAGAAGTTGGCACGACGGTGAATCCAGCAGAGGAAGTGAACCGTTTCGACAGCGAGATCAGCAATGCACAAAAAAACCAACTCAATGTCTTGGCACCAACCTCTTTTGCGAAGGCTGAGGCATACCTCAATGATGCAAAGAAAGCCCTGAAGAGTGGAGATGAACTTTCAGAAATTCTAGAGCCGATCGCCTCCGGACATGCGCAACTCCAACATGCCGAGGAGATGGCACAGGTAGCGAGAACAACATTACCCAATGCAATTAAAGCTCGTGAACTAGCCCGCGCTGCAGGAGCAACCAATTTGGGTGAAGATTATGTTAGGGCAGAAGAGCAGTTTCTCAAATTGACCAAAGCGATAGAGAACAACGACTTGAGATATGCACAAAATAACAGGGAGAAAGTTGCCGCTGCTTTTGATCAACTCGAAGTGCGAGCGATAAAGGATCAGACTCTTGGCGAAGCTCGTAAATTGATCAAACAAGCTGAGGAGGAGGGGGCACGGAAACTTACACCAAAGACACTAGCAGTTGCTCAGCAGAAGTTGAACGACGCAGATGCTTTTATTTCTGAGCATCGTTATGAAAAAGAAAAGATACAGCAGAAATCCGCTGAAGCACTTTTTCAAGCTCAGCGTCTTGTTCAAGTGACAAGGCAGAGCAAACAGGTTGGAGAAATGCAGCCCGAGCAGCTTACACTTTGGGTGGAGGGAATCCTTAGCCAGACGGCAAGCAAACTTTCTGCGCCTGACATGCGTAACGAATCTTTTGATACGCAACGTGAAAATATTCTTGGATCAATTAAATCACTTCAAGAGGATTGGCAATTCATTGCAAGCCAGGAGAAAGTCCATTTAGAGGAAATCAAGTCTTTGAAGCAACAGGTTGCTCTTCTGGAGGGAAAGACTCAGGAGGAACAGGCTGCAAAAGAGCGTTTGGAGGCGGAAAAGCAATTCAATGAGCTTTACACAGAAGTCAAAGGTTACTTCACTTCAGATGAGGCAGAAATTTACAAGCAAGGTAATCGGTTGATCATTCGTCTGAGAGCAATGCAATTTCCGGTTGGTCAGGCCGTCATTATGCCAAGTAACTACGGGCTGGTCAGTAAAGTTCAGCGATCCATAAGAACTTTTGGTGAGCCAGATGTTGTAATTGAAGGGCATACCGATAGCACAGGATCACCAGAGTTAAATGAACATCTGTCGCAACAGCGGGCTGATTCAGTTCGTGACTATTTGATAGCGAATGGGATTTTATCGGAAGACAAGATAGTTGCTATAGGATACGGATCAAAACGTCCTTTGGCATCCAATGAAACTGAAATGGGGCGTGCTATTAACAGACGAATCGATGTAGTCATTTCCCCTACTCCGCAGGCCGGTTAATCGCCCTATCACAAGAGACGGGGAAATTCTTACCGCGCCAAGATTAGAGAAGCAAGGCTTTCCATCGCAGGAAAGCCTTATTTTTTCCTTCAAGCTTTAATTGGAGAATGTCTCCTTAATTATTTACCATTAGCCGCGCCTACTAAGAGTCTCTTATCCGGGTAGATAGTTCCGCCAAGCGAAAGGTTATTTAAGCTACGCAATTCTTCAACTGTCAATCCATAACGACGGCTGATACCCCAGAGTGTCTCACCACTACGCACCGTATGATACCGCCTCTTGCCCCCTTCCATATTATCCCCAAAGCCTCTCTTGGCCTGGAGTTCAAAGCTCACCCGAACCTTCTTACTTTCTCCCGGAAGAAGACGTAATGAACTAGAAGGAAGAGCTAAGGGAACTTCAACTATGTGTTTTTCGTCTTTTGGTTCTACCCGGTCAAGGTCGATGGGTTCAGTAGATAGACTGTTCGTTTTATGGAGTACCGATACCGCTCCACTCACCTTCACAGAATTTGGTTTTACCTTAACCTTTTTAATCTCATATCCAGCAGGTGAAGCGTCAATAAACTGCGGTTTGACAGCGAGTTTCTTCTCGACGCGCTGCTCAAGCTCCACTTTGATTGTAGCTGGTGTCACGCGCACGACCTCCAAGCCTAGAGGCAGTTCAATGCTGTTTTGATTCAACACTACTTGATGAGCGCCATAAGTTTTCCCCTCGAGATCTATAAAAGCTCCAACCTGCTCGGGCTCAAGGGCACTGACCAATCGACGTTTGCCGGAAATTTGTACCTCAACCTTCTCGGCCGATGTTTTCATAAGTTCCAGACTGTCTGGGATGTTACGAAAATCAATTGGGGTAGTGGTAGTGATAAGAGAAAACTGTCCTCCTGAATAGATTCCCCACACCAATGATACCATCAAAAAGGTCAATAATAGACCACCGGCCTGAACAAGCCAAATACGTCGTCGGCTCTTCTTTGGTTGTTTTTTGGGAAAAACTCCCACAAGTAGCCTGCCCAATGCATCTTTCAGTTCCTGTGGTTGCTTCAAAGACCTTACTTTGCCCCGGGAAACCAAAGAAACCTCACCGCGTTCTTCCGATACCACTAATATAACTGCATCACTTACCTCGCTGAGGCCGATAGCGGCACGATGTCTGCTGCCAAAATGATGTGACAAACCCTCCTTTTGCGTGAGCGGTAGAAAGGTTCCAACTTTCGAGATTCGATTTCTACGAATAACTATGGCCCCATCGTGGACAGGACTTTGCTTGGCAAAGATACTTTCTATGATCAGTGGATTGAATCTTCCGTCTAGAGCAAAACCCTCACGTAAATAGGGCTCTACACTATCGCGGTTTTGCAATACTATTAACGCCCCCGTCTTTGTCTTTGTGAGCTGAAAGACGGCCTGGACTATTAACTCAATACTCATTCTTCGCGTTTCTTGAGAACGGCCAAATAGAAGCCGGATAGGGTTGGTTTGAATGAGTACCTCACGGATTTCGTTTCTGAAAACAACGACAATGACAAGTACAGCAACCGCTCCAATGCCCTGGAAAAACCAACTGGTGAGGACAAGTCCGGCAGCCTTAGCAATGCCCTGTATCACCCAGAGAAATAGAAGACCCAAGATTATCTGAAGGGCAATGGTACCCCGAAAGAGAAGAAAAAGCCTGTGGAGGATAAAGCTAATGACGAGAATGTCTAATAAATCATGCCACTTGAAGGCAAAAAGGATATCTAAAGGCATAAAAAGTACTCCATACTAACCCGGAGAATGCAAACCTGATAGCATTGATAATTCTTGGTTTTGAAGCCTTGCACTGAATTTCCATCTCGAGTCATTTTTTTTCTTTATTTTGCCATGGGTATGTCACACGGGAGTGAAGAGAGGCCTCTAAAGAATCTAGCAATGTCTTGACGATCTTAGCAAGATTGCGTGTCGAGAGATTACATTCATCAAACTGGCCGTCATCAATCCGCTTTACAATTAGGCGGCGAATCATTTCATCGACTTTCTCACGTGTGGGCTCTTTAATGGACCTAGAGGCGGCCTCTACTGCGTCGACGATCATCAATATTGCCGCTTCAATACTTTGAGGCTTTGGTCCCGGATATCGGAAATCCTCCTCGTCAAACTCTATCCCTTGACTATTCTCGACGGCCTTATTGTAGAAATATTCCACAAGCTGAGTTCCGTGATGCTGCGGAATAAAATCAACAATAATATCTGGCACTCCGAACTCTCGAGCAAGCTTTTCGCCATACTTCACATGATTGATAATAAGGTTGGCACTCTCTTGCCAACCTAGATCGTCATGAGGGTTCTCGCCGTCGGATTGATTTTCCGTAAAAAGCTTAGAATCTACCATTTTCCCGATATCGTGGTAATAAGCTCCTATCCTTAGGAGAAGGGTGTTTGCCCCGATTGCTTCTCCAACAGACTGAGCGAGGTATGCCACCGCCATAGTATGTTGATAGGTAGCTGGAGCCTTAGTCAAAAGATCCCTCAATAAAGGGTGTTGCAGATCGGCAAACTTATTAAGCCTAAATGTTGAGGCAGTATGCCAACTCAATTCCAGGAGTGGCAAAACAAGGAGGGCAAAGGGGCCCGCTGCTATGCCTCCAACAAAGGCCCATCCCATACCAGTCAGTAAAGTAGCGTTAAGAACTTCCTCTAGAGAGCCAGCTCCGACTTTCTGCCAACCCATAAAAAATCCAACCACGGATTCCCAGTGCATTGTGGAAGCCATAATAATTGCTGCATTGATAATCCCTACAACCAGTGAAGGGAGAAGAATATGGATACGCTTTCGTAATTTGAACGTAACCAGCACTGCTGACAAACCACCGAAAATGAAGAAGAGCAGGATCTCCAGGGTGCGGCCGGTAAACAGACATACAAGCATTGCTCCTATCACTGTAGTCCAGGCGGCAGAAGTCCTCTCGTTTTGTAAAAGAATTAGAAGAAAAGGAAGAAAGGCAAAGGGAACCACAACAATCGGAAGAGGGGTTAACAAAAGACACGCCTTCAAAACAGAGATAGTTATGATAAGCGATGCGAGGAGTATATGGTAAGGCGGCTTCTTCTGCCAGACACTACCAAGGATCTTAGAGAGTAACAGGTTATAGAATATCACAATCAAGAGTATAGCGGTCAGTATCCAAGGTACCTCTCCATAAAGGTTTTTCTTCTCCACTTCCTGATAGGCAGAGAGCAAAAGAACATCTTCTTCAACCAAAACTTTACGTGAAGGCACCAATGTATCCCCGGGCCCGAAGGTAATAACCTTTAAAGGGTATCGCTGAATGATACTTTCAATTCTTTTGTCATTTTCCGTATGGTCGTACTCCAAATTCGGTAAAAGAGTGGTGAGAGATATTTCAAGAAGAAGATTCAACACATCACTGTTTAACTGCCAGAAAAGTTGATTGACCTTCTCCTGCAGCAATAATTTCGCTGTTTCTAGAGTAATAACCTCATTGGTGGAATTGACCACAATGCCAGTGGGTTCAGGATACAAAACCTCGATAGTTTTCTTTCCTTGAAAAGGTTCTGAATCTTCTGCGACTTTGCCGCGCAGAATCGATTCCTCGACGGTCATTATGCCTTCTAATGTACTCTCCAGCTTGCGGTACTGTAAAAGTTTGACTGCATCTCTGCGGTGAACTTCCACTCCAAACTCATCTTGTAGATATCTCGCAAGCTCTTTCCATGCAGTAGACTTCCTGTGCTTCAGGGAGGATACTTTCTTGATCAAAGAACTTATTCTCTCTTTAGCTTCGTCCATCCTATCTGGAACATAGGTATACAAGGGAACATACTGCGAAAGAGCCATTTTTCGCTTGCCGCCAAGGGCCTTTTCCTGATCGAAGCTAAAATCCCGCTGGGAACGAATCGTAAAGGGAATCACATCACCCGGGCGAGGCGGTAAAAGGGAAAGGTAAACATTTTCAATATAACAGGAAAAAAAGGTCACTAAAATAAGGATGATATTAAGCAGCAATTTCATCTTGGTAAGATCCGATCTTGTTGACGGAGAGGAAACGTTATCATACTTGCGAAAGATAATGAAGTTGATTTGAAAAGTCCCTTCTGTGGACTCGATAGATTCCAATGCTCAATGATTCATTTGGCATCCTCAGCAAAGCAGGAGATAATGTTAATACTACAGTCCTAAGTCGACTTTAGAAAGGCTCATACCGGGAAGTGTGGTGGAGCGATAGTGGATAATTGAAAAGGGCTGATTGTCCATTCAGCCTTGAGTTTTTTCAGTTTGAGTGAGTTTCAAGATACTGTGGTTTTCGATACTGATCAATAAATCGCTATTATTGCTATTTATGTTAAATTCAGACTATGCGTCAAAATTTTCGATATGCTCACCATACCTGCATAATGCCGCTGCTCAGTGTAAACATATTCATCTGAAGTCCAGGCTGGTGCCCTGGAGTGTGGATTACATACTTTAATCCACACTTTCCCCTGAAGAAGCTGCTACCACACTTTGCGCTGGACCGAGAAAGCGGGTTATGCACACCTACGGTGCTATCCGGCGGAATCAATTTCTCTGCCTTCTGTTTGACCTAGTCTGGCCACACCGCCGATCTTAATAACTCCCCTTTTCCTTACATGAACGAAAAATTCGACTCTCGACCTCTTGTCTTTGCGTTTTTTCGGAGTTATCTTTCAGCTCAGCGGCATGGTTTTGAGTCACAAGCTCTCTTCTTCTTCATGCCGTCTCTCACTTCCCCGCTCTCGTAACATTCGGGAGCGGGGATTTTTTTACCTCACCTCACTTTCTCCCTGGTTGGCAGTTGACAGCCAACAATATGCTGTGCCAGAGCAATTTTCAGCAAAGTGTAAATTAAGGGATGTCATCTTCAGTCTTGCTTGGCTTGGATTATAGGAATCAAGTTCTGACACCTAATTATGAGTGGACAAAGCGGAAGGCTAGTCTTATCTGATTAGTACCAGAATGGTTTTTGACGTTAATACACCTGCAGGTAATTGGATTTAGGCATCTCGGAAGATGTATTTTGTGAATATTTTGGACATGTATTCATAGTTCCGCGTCGATATTCATAAACAAGACTTCACACGTAAGAGTATAGAATAATATTCTATTCTCATATTAAACAGGATTTAACTTCAGAAGGAGATTAAAAATGATTGGTAAAATTATATCGGTATTATGTGTTTTGATCACAGGATTCATTTCACTTGCACCTAGCGGACAATCTGCCGAAGTGAAAATTATGACTATCCCGGTCACTGAGCAGATATACATGATTACGGGAAAAGGCGGTAATATCGGCTTGTTCATCGGTGAGGATGGGACATTTTTAATTGACGACCAGTTTGCTCCTCTAACGGAAAAAATTGTAGCGGCCATCAAATCGGTTGGCGGTGATTTCCCCAAATTTTTGATCAATACCCATTACCACGGTGACCACACTGGCGGAAACGAGAACCTGGGTCAAGGAGGCACCTTGATTTTTTCTCACGATAATGTGCGGGAGCGCCTGAGCACTGGTTCCTTTATCGAGGCGTTCAAGATGAAGCGGGAAGCTGTTTCCCGGGAAGGCTTACCGGTCGTGACTTTCTCAGAGGATATCAGTTTCCACCTTAACGGCGACAGTATTCGTGCCACCCATGTGCCCCACGCCCATACCGATGGTGACAGCTTTATCTATTTTAAGAAAGCCAATGTTATCCACGCTGGCGACTTATTTTTCAATGGTTTCTATCCATTTATCGATGTTACCCATGGGGGTTCCCTCAAGGGGATGATCAAAGCTGTCGACAGAGTTTTAGCGCTGGCTGATGACAATACAAAAATTATCGCAGGGCACGGCCCCTTGGGAGATAAGGCACAGTTAGCACGTTACCGTCAGATGCTCGGGATCGCTTATGAACGATTGAGTAGGCTTAAAGCGGCAGGAAAAACCGCCCAGGAGGCGACCGCCGCCAGGCCCCTGGCAGATCTTGAGGCAACCTGGGGTGATGGGATCTTCAAAGGCGATCGTTGGATCGAGATAATTTACTCCGGAGTTTAAACGGTAAAGCGGGCTGATTTATTTAATGCCTCACCATCAATGAATCGGAC